>ERZ795045.123-NODE-123-length-95804-cov-5.859414_pt1 | contig 95804 bp, 86 predicted proteins | sample MGYA00375129_ERZ795045 | MGnify/ENA primary metagenome ERZ795045 (study PRJEB30174, sample SAMN05720166) | activated sludge metagenome | isolation source: anaerobic digester from wastewater treatment plant | place: Japan | collected 2015-05-15 ...
CTTGGGAGTGGCAGCGCATGGCGCCCACGCGAACGCAGATGCCGTCTATGGGGATGGGCTTCTCGGTGCCCAGGATCTTGTTGGTCTCCACCATGCCCTTCCACTCCTCCCTGCTCTGTCCGTTCTCCATCTCGGTGTCGATCCAGGGCAGCACGTTGGCTGCGAGGGGATACCCGAAGACCTTCTTGGGGAACGACCGGTCCCCGATCGCCTCCATGACCTTCCGGTCGAGCTCGAGAGCGGCCGTTGCAGGACGTTCGAGCAGGGACCTGGAGGCGTCGCCGACGAAGGCCATCTGCTCCACGAGTTCCCGCATGTTGTTCGCGCCCGCACCCGAAGCGGCCTGGTAGGTCATCGACGACACCCACTCGACGAGGTTTGACTTGAACAGACCGCCTATCGCCATGAGCATGAGGCTCACCGTGCAATTGCCGCCGATGAAGTCCTTGACGCCCCTGTGCAACCCCCTGTCGATCACGTCGCGGTTCACGGGGTCGAGGATGATGATGCTGTCGTCCTTCATGCGAAGGGCGGACGACGCGTCGATCCAGTAACCCTTCCAGCCGTCGTTGCGGAGCCTGGGGTAAACCTCCTTGGTGTGGTCGCTTCCCTGGCAGGTGACGATGATGTCCGCCTTCTTGAGTTCGCGGATGTCGTACGCGTCCTTGAGCGGCGGGATGTCCAGGCCCACGTCCGGACCCTCGAGCCCCACCTGGGAGGTGGAGGAGAAGACGGCGTCGAAGCCCTTGAAATCGCCCTCGGCGATCATCCTGTCCATGAGCACGGAACCCACCATGCCGCGCCACCCGATAAACGCCACCATCGACATCCGTGATCCCCCTTCTCTGTGTGTCCCTTCTTCCCGGCCCTTCACGTCGAGAGATCCCTCCGGCCGGGGAATATCTATCTATCGCGCGCGGTGTACCCCAGTCAACAACGTCGATCTCGCGGCCGGTCCTGCTCCTGGATACGCGAGGTGCACAAGGGCAGAGCGTCGATCGGGTGAGCGGCGGCGCCTTCGCACGGACGATGCGCATTCCAGCCGGGCACCCCGGCCTCAGGGCGCACAACCTCCCGCATGCTAAGGCCTGGGAAGATGTAAACCCGGTTATCCTCCTCACCGATAAGGATGCATATGGCAGGAAGGACACTTCTGCGTTCACCCTGACCGTGGACGGAGAGCTTGGAGATGCTCACACCCGGGTACATGTTCGCCATACCCCAGCTGCTGACGGTCCTCACCGGTGCATCGATGCTCGTGCTCGTACTGGGGACTGGCGCGATGGATGCACACAAGAGGATCATGGCGATCGTGAGCCTCTTGTGCGTGGTGGATGCAGGCGCCTCGGTGGCGTCGAAGACGGCCTCGATGATCGGCGTCCCCTTCTCTCTGCCGGGGGTCGTCACCCTCGTGAAGCTCTTCATCCCGCCTCTTTCCGTTTGCCTCCTCCAGGCCGCAGGGAGAGGGCGGGCCATGTGCACGTGGCAGGCCGTCCTCGTCGCGGCCACTGCCGTTTTCATCTCGCTGTCCGCAGGGAACGCGCTCAACCCGGCGGACACAGCGCCATGGTTCGCCGTGGTGATCCTCGCGGGTTCCGTGGCCCCGGTCGTCCCGGGATACCTGAGGGGCGGTGGCGGCCCTGAGAAAGGCCTTGGGCCTGTGCGTATCGTCACCGTCGCCGGGGTCGTGTCGCTTGCAGCCCTTTCCGCCCTGGATTTCTTCGTGGAATGGCCGATTCCCCCCATGGGATTCGCCTTCGTTGGACTCATCATGGCGGCTGTCGGCCTCCTCCTCGAGGGGGTCAACGAGGAAGAGAGGGTCGCGAACCAGGTGCGACTCGTGACCGCGCTTTTGGTGGCATCGTTCTTTCTTGCGGTGTCGGCCGACCTCTTGTTCGCCCTCACCACCCCCGTGACCACGGGTCTCTCAGATACGCCTGTGCACCTCCTCTGGTTCGCCGCCTCCAGCGTGGCGTCGTTCTTCCTGTGCGGCGCGTGCGCCGCGATCATCGCAAAGGCCAGCAAACGCAGTCTCGTCGACGCGGCGCTGTTGTCCGCGGGGGCGCTCATGGGCGCCATCCTGAATCTCAGGGACATCATGGGGGTGTTTTACCAGGGAAATCTCAGGGAGATCTACCTCTTGAACGACTTGCTCCTCGCCCTGTCGCCGGGCGTGGTGCTCCACCTGGCCGAAAGGTTCACGAGGAAGACCCCGGGCAGGGAAGTGATCGCCTTCTACGCGGCGGGTGCGGTGTCGGCCGCGGTTATCATGGCCGAGTCGACGACCTCTCTCGGGCCGGTCGTGTTCGGGAGGGGAATCGGTCAATACCTGTTCCTCGGCTCCTTGACGGCCGCGCTCTCCCGCTCCCTGTGGATCGTGGGCGCCTTCGCAAAGGCTCGGGAGGTCGGCGCCGAGAAGGTCAATGCACGGTACTTCCTGGGGGGATACGCCGCCCTCGGCCTCATCGTGCTCGTCAGCATGATCACCGAGGTTCGCTTCGGGCTCTCTGCATACTTCCTCGCGTGGGTTCCGCTGGGTGTGGTCTCATGGTCGGTCCTGGCCGGGGCCGAGAGGGGCCTCGGCTTCTCCATGGGCCGCCACATCCCTGCCCTCGCCATACGTGCAGCTGTCTCCACCATATACGTAGCGGCAGTGGCCGCTTCGTATGCCCTTCTGAAAGGGTATCCCGCGGAATTCATCCTCGAGAGGCTGGTCCCCTACGGTGTACCGCCGCTGCTGTCGTTCCTCTGTGCGGCTTTTCTGTCCCTCTACGTGCTCGTGCTCGAGAGGAACAGGCCCGAGTCGGTCCCGTTCAGCCTCATCTGTTTCTGTTATGCGATGCTCAACCTGGATATCACGCTCGTGGGTATCGTGCCTGACAGAGAGGTCGCGCTCGAGATATCGCGTGTGGATCACTTCTTCCTCGTGCTCGTAATGCTCGGGGCGAACTTCCACCTCATGTTCAAGGTGATCGGCAGGAAAAAGGGATGGTACCTCGTGTGGGGGGCGTACGTCTTCGGCGCCTGCATGGCCCCCCTCACCCAGACGAACTGGTACTTCGACGGGATGCATGCGTACTACTGGGGCTACTTCGCAAAGAAGGCAGTGCTCTACGACTTCATGAGCGCGCTGTGGCTCGTGGGCACGCTCTACGCCGCGTACGTCATGTTCGTGAAGTTCAGGGGACAGAAGGCGGCGGGGAGAAGGACCATGAGGAACGTGATTTCCGCCTTCATCTTCCTCGCGTTCATGAGCCTGACCAATACCCCGGCGATCTACGGCTACGAGATCTACCCGCTGGGCACGTTCGTGTTCGTCCCGCTCGTCTGCCTTGCCTACAGCCTGTTCAAGTACAACCTGTCCATGGCCCTTCAGCACCTCAGGAGTGTGCTGTTCTTCACAGGGACAACGGTCGTGCTCGCGGGCATCGCCATGGCGCCCGTCGTCGCCCTCGGTCTCAGCCGGTCGTCACTCGTGGCAGGCGTCGTTCTGGCGAGCCTGCTCAATGCACCCGTGAGGAAGGGCCTGGACGAGGTCCTCTCGCTCTTCATCCCCAAGGCCTCCGACAGGATTCACGAACGGTACAGGCTGCTCACGTCCAACCTCACGAGGGTGCTCAGGCTCGAAGACCTGAACCGACACGTGGCATCGTGGATGTTCGAGACGTTCAGGACCACGTTCGTGACCTCGGTGTTCCCCGGGGAGGGCACCGATGTCGGGGCCGCCTGGACGATCACCAACAATGAAGGCATGCACAGGGGGCTCTTCGGGTATACCGAAGAAGACCCGTTCAGCGGGTGCCTCGGGTCACCGGCGGCGGACGAACGTCTCCTTGCGCTCTGCTCAGAGGGGAGGGGGGTGTTCTCGAGAGACGATCTCGCAGGCGATGCTCGCTCTGCAGCCGGGGGCTTCACCGACAACAGGACCATCCGGGAGGTGGAGATCTTCATGCCCGTGCACTCGCACGGGAGGCTCACGGCCGTGTTCCTCCTCGGCCCCAAGGTCGACGGCTCGAGGTACTCGAGGCTCGAGAGGGAGGTCCTTACGGACCTGGCGGTCTCGCTCGGCCCGCAGGTCGAGAACGCGAGGCTCCTGGAGAACCTGGAACAGGAGGTGGAGAAGAGGACGGGCGAGCTGAATGAAGCCCTCGTAGAGGCGATGATAAAGGAGCGGGAAGTAGCCGAGAGGAACGCCCTCATCGAACGCCAGAACAGGATATCGGAGGTCCTTCTCGAGACGAGCACCCGGATGCACCAAGCAAAAAGCCTCGACGACCTCTTCGGGTTCACGCTGATGCAGCTCAAGAGCCTGTTCGAGGATCTCAAGGGCGGGATCGTCATGGTGGAGAAAGGCAGGGGTATCATCGATGCGAGCGCTTTCGTCGGGCTCACCGAGAGAGAGCAGAAGCTCGTCATGGAGAGCGTTTCCGCTCAGGGAGGCCCAGGGTTCGAAGGCATCCTGGCGGGGAAGGCGGAAAGGGACGTCGAGGGTGCGGACAAAGACGCGCACAGTCAGTGGAAGGTCTTCCCCCTGAACCGTCCCGGGGACAGGGTCATGGGGTACCTGATCCTCGAGGGGAAGGACATTCACGGTCCGTCGGAGAGGACGGTGTCCCTCTTCGTCTCGCTGCTTTCCGCGGTCGTGCAGAACAGGCTGCTCATGGCCGACCTGGAGAAGATGGCGTCCACGGACGGGCTCACGGGAGTCTACAACAGGGCCTTCTTGGACAGGGAGCTCGAGAAGTCGGTGAAGCACGCGAAGAGATTCAAGGACATGTGGTTCTCGGTCTTGATCGTCGACGTCAACGGCCTCAAGCAGATCAACGACACCTACGGTCATGCCGCAGGTGACAAGCTCATCGTGGAGGTGGCCTCCATGCTCAAGTCCGTGTGCAGGGAGACAGACGTGGTGGCCCGAATAGGCGGCGACGAGTTCGCCGTTCTCATGCCCTCGACCAACAGGGTGCAGGCGCAGATACTGTTGAAGAGAATCAGGGAGGCTCAGGCGGACCTGAACGTGGTCGTGTCGCCGTCCGTGGGAGTGCATTTATCCATACCGGTACGGATCAGCATAGGGCTCGCGAGCTCCGACGAGGACGATCCCGAGCTCGTCATGAAGATCGCCGACGACCTCATGTACGCTGACAAGCAGCGCTTCTACGCCGAGGCGGGGGTTGCGGCGAGAATCGCCCGCTGAGCGGGAGCATGCAAGTCTCGCGGGCGGCGGACCCCGCCTGGAGATGCAGGCACCCCGATCCGCCGAGTTCGTTCTCACCTGAGGCAATCATTGTCAAAGAAGCTCCCGGCAGGGCATCGAGGCATCCCGTGCCCTGCCGGGGTTCGTTTGTGCCTGCGTGTGAAGGGGCGCGTGAGGGGGGCAGGGCGCCTGTCAAGGACCGCACAGGCGGCAAGGACGCGACCGGGTGAGAGGAGACCCGGAAAGCGTACGCCCTGGGCGCGTCCGTGACGAATCGACGTGAACCCGTCTCTCCCCGAGCGGGCAATGCACCCGCGACGTGGGGGTTCCCACCTGGGAAGAACTCTGTGTCGCCGCGGCGGTCTCGCACGATCGTGGATGCATGCGCAGGTATTACGCCCCTGAGCGGATTCGCCTGCATCACGCACCTGGGTCGAACGAGGAAAGCGTGGAGGTATCCATGCTTGTTGAGGTTCATGGGGCAAGGATGCCGGCTGGGCCTTTCGCTCATCGTGTCGTCGTGTTCTTCCGAAAAGGAATACATGGGCTCGAGATCGCTCCCTGGCATCCAGGGTGGATGCAGAGAAAAAAACAGGAGTCCGTGCGTCGCTGGAGAGGGAGAGAAACACGGGGAGCAGGAGGATGGATGCCCCTCCACCCGTATGGGTTGAGGTGAAGGGTTACCCATAACGAGGCCCATGAGGTGAACATGGCTGGAACCGTGGACTTCTTCTCATCGTCGCCCGAGGTGGGGCAGGCCACGCGGGACACGAGGGAACTCGAGGCCGTACGTGCATTCTTTGCCGCTCTGCTCCTGGCTAGGAAGAACTGCTCGTTGTACCCCAAGGGCCACATGGTGAGCAGGACCTCTCTCGAGCACTGCCATGCACTGATCGAGGGCTATACGAGGGTCCATGGATCCCTGCGCGTGGAGGTCGGAAAAGACAGGCTCATGTCCAAGGGGGATGTCGTCCTGGAAGACGGCCAGGGTGACCTCTCTCTCCCCTTTGTTCTCTTTCGGGACGGCATCCGGTGGATCGAGTTTCGAGAGGGGATAGGGCTCGGCGAGCTCGAGGACTTCGTGGAGACGGTCAACAGGTACTCGCTGCTCACGGACGAGTCGGACGGCGACATCGTGACCGAGCTCTGGGAGAGGAAGTTGGAACACATAGGCTATGAGGTCACCGAGGCGTTCTGGGCGGAAGAGACATGCCTCGAGGACCACGCGGAATCGGTGGAGTTCGACCACGAGGGGCACTCGGAACATGCGATGCAGGTGATCGCGGCGGAGGAACCGGACGACCCCGTGGTCGACGTGTCGAGCCTCGGGCTCACCCGCCAAGAGGAGGACATCCACAGGGAGATGGTCCGTCTCGAGGAGGAAGGAGATCACACGGCATACCTGGATGCGCTCTTCGACAGCCTGCTCCAGTTGAGGTCGATGGAGAACTACGATCTCATTTTCGAGGTATTGAAGGAAGAGTTCTCCCTGTCGATCGCCGGGGCGGACCTCGACCTCGCATGCAAGATCCTTCAGCGTATCCGGTACGTCCGGGACACATGCGGGATCGACGAGCCCTGGGTTGCATCCGCTGCAGACGAGTTCGTCCGCGAGGTCTCGCATGAGCGGGTGCTGGCCGGTCTCGTGGGCGTCTGGACGAGCCTGTCCGACAGCCAGGTCGAAAGGGCCCGGGATATCCTCGAGATGCTCCACCCCGATGCCCTGCCCGCACTGTGCACCCTCCTCGTGCTGCCGCAGGCGGCTTCGCACAGGAAGGTGGCCGAGGACGTGATCGCGGCCTTGGCCTGCCGAGACCCCGGGATCCTCGAGCGTGTCATGGCGTCGTCAGACCCGAAGGTCACGGAGCGTCTCGTGCCGGTTCTGGCCAGGATGGACAGGGACGTAGCCGGCGGTTTCCTGTTGAAACTCCTTCGACACCCCTTTGGCAAGGTTCGTCTGGAGGTGGTGAGACAGGTTGTTCGCATGGGATTGCATGCGAAGGAGATCTTCAGGTTGATCGACGACGAGGACGAGAACGTCAGCAGGATGGTCGTCGGCGTACTGGGCGCCTCCAGGAGCAGGGAGGCGGAGAGGCTGCTCATGGAGTACCTGAAGCGGCGAACCTTCGGGCGCACCGAGGACGCTCATGGGTTGTCCTGCTACGAGGCGCTCGGCAAGTGCGGTTCGTCGGAATGCATTTCTTTCCTGAGGGGGCGATTGATGGAAAAGCCGTGGATGCCGCCTTTCTGGAAGAGGACCGAGCGGTTGGGAGCTGCGCTCGCGCTGGCCAGGTTGGGCAGTGCGGAGTCGAGGAAGGTCCTCGAGAAGGCGTCCAGGAGTCTGTGGCCGTCTCTCAGGTATATCGTCCGCAAGGCTATGGAGGCGAAGCGGTGATCGGTGAGGGAGAACGAAGGGGCGGCTCTTCGCAGGTGGAAGACAAGCGGATGACCTTCCTCCTCGGTGAGCGACTGATCGTGGGCCTGTACCGGCTCATCCAGGCGACGAGGATCCACCATGACAACAACCAGGTCGTCGTCGAAGCCCTCGGCCGATGCACGGCGGCGCTCGATGCCCTCCTGGGCGGGGGCGAGGTACCCGTCCAGGTGTGGCGCGACCGGTTGTACGTGTGCGGTGAGAGGTTGCCTTTCCGGAAGGACGTAGCCGGCGTCATGACCGACCTCGTGGAGTTCATGAACGCCCGCTCACTCGGCGGTATCGTCTTCAGCCGCGTCGCCGGGGAGGACCTCGCGGGCTGCCTCCTTGCTTTCGTGAGGCTTCTCAACACGGCGCACGGTCACCAGGACCCCGTGGGGTGGCTCGAAGACGCTCTCAGGGAGAAAGGGATTTCGTGTATCGAGGTTCGAGAGATACAGGACGAGGAGGCCGGCACCCCGGAGAGGAACGTGCGCAAACGGGCCGTCGACATGTATTTCAACGCCCTCAAGGTGGTCAAGGGCGTCGCCTCGAAGATGGACAGGGGGGTCGCGGGCGTCAGGAAGGCCAGGCGTGTCGCACAGGAGGTGGTCGATCTCATCAACGAGGACCCCTCCATCATGCTCGCCCTTGCAACCATCAGGAATTACGATGATTACACGTACATGCACTCGGTCAACGTGGCCATCCTCGCCGTATCCCTCGGCAGGTACGTGGGCCTCTCGAGGGTCAGCCTGGAGCACCTGGCCGTTTGCGGGCTCTTCCACGACCTCGGAAAGATCGAGATCCCCAAGGGGATACTCAAGAAGCAAGGCGCTCTGGACAAAGACGAGCTGGACACCATGCGCGCGCACCCGCTCTTGGGGGTGAAGAAGATCATCAGGCTGAATGCGCCCAGGGTCCTGAGGTCGAGGATCATCCTCGGGCCCTTCGAGCACCACCTGAACCCTGACATGACCGGCTACCCCAGGACCCACTTCATGAAGGGCGTCAGCGTCATGGGCAAGATCCTCAAGATCGTGGACGTGTACGACGCCCTTACCTCTGAGAGGGTGTACCGAAAACGCGCCTTCACCCCGGAAGAGGCGCTGAGGAAGATGTGGGCCCAGGCGGGCAAGAGCTTCGACCCCATCCTGCTCAAGTGTTTCGTGTCCATGATGGGAATATACCCGGTCGGTTCCGTCGTCGAGCTCAGGGGAGGCGCCTTGGGCATCGTCAGCATGTACTCCCCCGGCGCCCTGAGGGACAGGCCGGTGGTCATGGTCCTCGAGCACGACGGGTCCGGGGGGTACGTCTGCGCGGGCGAGATCGACCTGGCCAAGGAACCTCTCGAGGATGGCGACGCAGGACAGGCCATTGCAAGGGGGATACCCGCGCCGATGCTCGGTATCAACCCGTCCGCCTTTCTCCTCCCCGGCCTGAGCCCCGCCTGAGGAGTCATCCAGTCGGGCCGTGCAGCCGCGCGCGGCCGCCCCATGCGCACATGAGGGGTGGGATCGAGTCTGGACACGTGCTGGACCGCGCCGCAGCGATCATCTCGAAAGCATGGGGAAACAGGCCCATCTCTAGGCGCCACGCACCCTCCACACCCGTCACGAGCGTTTGGGGCCCCTTGGCGGATGCGGCTGGCAGGCAGGGCTGGTGGACCATGACCGCACGTGTCACCGGGGGCCGCGCCCGCACGGCACGTCGAGAGCGACTCTATCCGCAGTTGCGTTCTCCCCGAACGTGTCGCAGAGGGGGCCTTTCCACGGAGATGCGGTGAGGTGTATCCGGGCCTCGGCCCCGTCCCGCGACGGGAAGACACGAGGGCGAGCCAGCCGAGAAGATGACCCGGCCGTTGCCTTTTCCCGGCGCCACGAGACCCCCGGGCGCCATCACGACGTCTCTTCCCATCGGCCACTTCCGTGCTTGACACACTCCTTCCCCCGTCTCGTTCCCGATGCCCGTCCCGCCCGTCGCCCCTGCCCCGGGGACGTCGCAGCCCCTGATCGACGGTTACCTTGAGTGGTGACCCCGAAGTGGCGCCCTAGTGACGAAGGCCCCGCAACCTTCCCCTTGCGCAGGGGGTGGATCCGGGGTATATTGTCAGCTGGACATACCACCAGCCGGAAAGGACGCGACATATTGGACATCCTCAAGCCACTGAAAGCGGAGAGCCTGGTCGAGGTCTTCGTGAGCAGGTTCGAGGAACTCATCCTCACGGGAAAGCTGGCCATCGGCCAAAGGCTGCCTTCCGAGCGCGAGCTCGCGCTCATGCTCGGAGTGAGCAGGCCGGTGGTGCACGAGGGGCTTGTCGACCTCGAGGCAAAGGGACTCGTGACGATGAGGCCCCGGGTGGGCACGGTCGTGAACGATTACCGCAAGGAGGGGTCTCTTGCCATCCTGAACTCCATCATCAACTTCCACAAGGGCGCACTTGACGAGTCCGTGCTGTCGGGGCTTCTCGCCGTCAGGGAGCTGGTGGAGTCTGAGACGGCGCGGCTTGCCGCCGTCCACCGGACCCAGGCCCAGCTCGAAGAGCTCGAGGAGATCGTGCAGAAGGAGAGGGCCGCGGACCCGAAAGACGTGGAGAGCGTGACCAGGCTGGACTTCGCCTTCCACCACACCATCGCCATGTGCTCGGGAAACATCATCTACCCGCTGCTCATCAACTCTTTCAAGACGGTCTACATGAACTTCACGGGCATGTTCTTCTCGGACGAGTCGATGAAGCCCGCTATCGTCGGGTTCCACGAGCTGATCGTGGATGCGGTGGCGGCGAAAGACCCGGAAAGGGCCGCTTCCATCATGCGTGACATGCTCGCCCACGGCGAGCTGAACCTGCGCAGGATGCTGAAACAGGGGGAAGGGAGGCGCCCATGAGCACGGCACAGGCTTGCGTGGCTCAGAAGAGGCTGAAACAACCCAAGAACCTCTCGCCCCGCATCGAGTGGCTGAGGCGGTATTATCTCGAGGGTGCGGCAAGGAGGTGGAACAACGAGTTCACGGCGTGGACCACCGGCACGCCTTGGGACGAGGTCTTCGACGAGACGACCTTCTACATCGTCCCCGAGACCTACCCCTTCTTCCAGACCTTCAGGTCGTCGTTCAGGCAGGCGGCCCGCAAGGTGGACCTCCATCCCGACTTCTGGACCTGGAGCATAGCCGAGAGGAGGGCCTGGTTCGTCAAGGAGGTCATGGTGAACCGGCTCCCCCAGGAGATCCTCCCCGGTGACCTTCTCTGCGGGGCGAGGTTCAACATCCAGACCTCGCTCTGCCTCGATGAAAGGGAGACGAAGCGGAGGAACAGGCTCATGTTCGGGAAAAGCGGCGTAAGGAGGGCTGTGAAGTGGTTCCACGATCACGGCTACGGGAACTCGGGGGCAACGAGCGGCCACCTCATACCCGGGTATGAGCGCATCCTGAAGGAGGGGTTCAAGGCCGTCCACGACGATCTCGAGGCCCGCTTGCAGGCCCTGGACCCGCGTGAGCACAACGGAGAGAAAGGCGCACAGCTGAGGGCCATGAAGATTGCATCGACCATGCCCAGGGAGCTTGCATCCCGCTACGCCGAACTCTGCGAGCGGACCGCCGCCGGGGAGCCCGACCCCGTGCGCAAGGCGGAGCTCGAGCAGATGGGGAGGAACCTGAGGCGCGTCCCCTGGGAACCGGCCGGGACCTTCTGGGAGGCGGTCCAGGCCCTGTGGCTCACGCACATGCTCGTCATGAGCGATGAGAACTACCCCGGCCCCGGCGTTTCCTTCGGGCGCATAGACCAGTACCTCCTCCCCTACTGGAGGGCCTCCATCGAGCAGGGGATGGACCGCGAGTTCGGCAAGGAGATCCTCAAGTGTTTCTGGGTGCATGCGAACACGGCGTACGACGCCATGGTCCGAATCGGCAACAACGGCATCACCGCGGGCTACGGCCAGCTCATAACCCTCTCCGGCATGGGCCAGGGCGGGCGCGACATGACGAACGAGCTCACCTTCGCGATCCTCGAGGTCATCGACGAGATGAGCCCCATCCTCGAGCCCAAGCCGAACGTGAGGCTGCACAGGAACAGCCCTGACGAACTGCTGGACAAGGTCGTGGAGATGATCGCCTCGAGCCAGGGTTCCCCGTTCCTTCTCAACTTCGACGAGCGGTCCATGGCGGGGATGATGGTGGAGGCGAGGAAGGCCGGCGTGACGCACCTCATACACGAGGGGAACGTCCACGAGTACGCGCCGGTGGGATGCCTCGAGAACACCATGGTGGGCAACGACCGCTCGGGAACGGTGGACAACAACCTCAACCTCCTCAAGGCCGTCGAGCTCGCGCTCAACGACGGCAGGGACTTCTTCGACTTCGTCGACCCCATAACCCTCGAGAAGGAGAAGGCACGACAGGACGGCCCAAGGACAGGAGACCCGAGGACCTTCAGGACGTGGGAGCAGTTCTGGGACGCCTACGCAGAGCAGACGCGGTACATCATCAGGCGTTGCGTGGATCTCTACGAGCGCTCGGAAGCGGTGCGCGCCGAGTTCTGCCCCACGCCGTACGTGTCCTGCCTGGTCAAGGGGTGCGCGGAGAAGGCGCTCGACATCACCAGGGGCGGTGCTGAACTGAACTTCACGACGCTCGAGGCCGTGACGTTCGCCACCACCGTGGACAGCCTGCTGGCCGTCAAATACCTCGTCTACGACCGGAAAGAGTGCACCATGGACGACCTCATACAGGCGCTCAAGTCCAACTGGGAGGGCTACGAGGCCCTCAGGGCCAAGGCCCGCTACAAGGCGCCCAAGTACGGCCGAGACGACGACGAGGCGGACGCCATGGCGGATCGCGTCATGGAGCTGTGGTGCGAGGAGACCTGGAAGCACGGCACCGTCTCCACCAAAAGGCGCTTCAGGCCCGGCATGCTGAGCTGGAACTACTGGGTCTCCGACGGCTTCATCCTGCCCGCGAGCCCTGACGGCAGGGCCAAGGGCACCTTCCTGTCGAACGCCATCTGCCCATCGAACGGCGCGGACATCAACGGGCCGACGGCGAACGCGAACTCGGTGGGAAAGGCCCTCGGCGGCCTCTGCCCGGACGGGTCCGGCGACTACCTGGGTTACTACAACAGGCTTCCGAACGGCGCGAGCCATACCATCTCCTTCAACCCATCGATCCTCAAAGACCCCGAGCACAAGGAGAAGTTCAAGGCGTTCTTGCGCGGGTATGCGCACAACGGCGGGACCTGCCTCCAGGTCAACATGATAGACGCAGACACCCTGAGAGACGCGCAGGAACACCCGGAGGACTACCGTTCCCTCCTCGTGAGGATAACGGGGTACAACGCGTACTTCACGAGCGTCGGCCGGGAGCTCCAGGACGAGCTCATCGCGAGGTTGAGCCACGAGGCGTTGTGAGGGGGGCGGCAAGGGTACCGACGATGCCCATGAGAAACGTCACGACAACAGGCACGTCTGCGGCGGGGAACTCCACGCAGGGCCTGATCCTGCGCATACAGCGCATGTCGACCGAGGACGGCCCGGGAATCAGGAGCACGGTCTTCTTCAAGGGGTGCCCGCTCGCCTGCAGGTGGTGCCACAACCCGGAAAGCATCTCGAGCAAGGTGCAGGTGCACTGGGTGGCCTCGAGGTGCATCGGGTGCCTGGAGTGCGTCAGGACGTGCAGGTCTCACGCCCTCTCACCGTCGGCAGGCGGCATGGTCATCGACAGGGACAGGTGCACCGGGTGCCTGGCCTGTACCGAGGCATGCCCGTCGACCGCACTCGAGGCCTACGGCGTGAGGTACAGGCTCGACGACCTCGTGAACGAGGTCCTCAAGGACAGGGTATACTTCGAGCGGTCTTCGGGCGGGGTTACGCTCTCGGGCGGCGAGCCCACCCTGCAGCCCGAGTTCGCCCTTGCCTTGCTCGCAAAACTCAAGGCCGAGGGCGTCCACACGGCGCTTGATACCTGTGGGCAGGCATCCTGGGAGGTGTTGAGCCGGCTCCTTCCTTTCACGGACATCGTGCTCTTCGACCTCAAGGAGATGGATCCGGACAGGCACAAGGCATTCACCGGCGTGACGAACTCGCTCATCCTGGAGAACGCACAGAGGGTCGCCTCATCGCTGCGAAAGAACGGCAGGCCTTCAAAGATGTGGGTGCGCACACCCCTCATACCAGGCCACACGGCCCGTACGGACAACGTGACGGAGCTGGGGTCGTTCATCCGCCGAAACCTCTCGGGTGCGGTGGGCAGGTGGGATCTGTGCACCTTCAACAACCTGTGCCTGCACAAGTACCAGGGGCTCGGCATCGACTGGCCCCTGGGAGGCGTCGAGCTCATGGGCCGCGCCGAGGCCGATGCCATGCTGGAGGCGGCCAGGGGCTCGGGGGTGGACCCCGGGATCGTCCGCCTGAGCGGCCCGTTGAGGCTCGAGACCGGGCGGGATGCGCCAGAAAGGCCCCGGGCCGCGCTCGGCGTCGTACAGGGAGGGAAAAGATGAAGACGCGGCTTGCCACCTTCGACGAGAAGGACCTCAAGGAGTTCGAGCCCGAGAACAAGGTGGGGCTCATCGCCACCGTGAACCCTGAGGGCCTTCCCCACGTCACCTTGATCACGGCGATCATGGCAAAGACCCCCCGTGTGCTGGTGTGGGGCCAGTTCTCCGAGGGCCTGAGCAAGAAGCACGTGCTCGAGAACCCCAAGACCGGGTTTCTCATCATGACCATGGACCGGTCGCTCTGGAGGGGGGCGGCCAGGTGGACGCACAAGACGGGACACGGCGCGGACTACGCCGCTTTCAATGCCAAGCCCATGTTCAGGTACAACGCGTACACGGGCATACACACGGTCCACTCCATGGATCTCGTGTGGACATGGGGAAGGGAACGCCTGAGACTGGGGCGGATCGTGGCCGCATCGTGCGCGTGCTCTCTCGCGTACGGGGCGGCAAGGTCGCCCCAGGTGGAAAGGGCGATGAACCCCTGGACGAAGACGCTGCTCGGCCGCATGGACACGCTCACCTTCCTCTCGTACGTGGGGCCCGATGGGTATCCTCTCATCGTGCCGCTTTTCGCCTGCAGGGCCCCGGATGAAGGCAGGCTCGCGTTCTCGCCGTACGCGTACGAGGACGAACTCGAGGCCGTGGAGCCCGGCGCCCACGTCGCGGTGTACGGGCTCAGCCTCCAGATGGAGAGCGTGCTCGTGCGCGGGGTGTTCCGCGGGTATCGTCGCTTCCGGGGGGTGAGGCTGGGTTGTGTGGACATAGACTGGGTGTACAACTCCATGCCCCCGGTGCCGGGGCAGATCTACCCCCCCACCGTGCTGGCGCCCGTACGGGAGTTCTGAGGTGTGCATCAGCGGGCGCATGCTCGGCCGACCGGCGGGGATAGCTATCGAGCGGCCGGGGGATTTCCGAGGGAGGTGACGCGTGGGGATGGAGAGGTGGCCGATCGAGGCTTGTGACGTGTTCCTCATGTACCAGACGGAGTCGAGAGGGCCGAGCCGTGACCTTCTCGGCCGGGGGACCTTCACCCTGCCGCCCATACGGGCCCTCTCGGGTCTCGCCATGGCGTGCGACGAGGACGCCTCCTCTCGGGGCGCCCCGGTGACGTGGAGGAGGGTTCTCTCCCGCCCACCCTCGTGGGCTTGTCCTGACCGACACGATGCCGCCTCGGCCCCGGGAGGCGCGGGAGGGCGCAGCGTGCGGGAGTCGCGAACGGGGGGTGACAAGTGAAGGTGACCGGGGGCGTATACGCGGAAAGAGGCTCGAACCAGGCGGTGCCTGAAAGGTTCGAGCGGATCAGGCGGGCATTGCTCTCCCAGGGTGAGCGCCTGTGCACCGAACGTGCCGTGCTCGTCACGGACTTCTTCAAACACCACGACGACCCGAACGAGCCCATGGTCGTCAGGAAGGCCAAGGCGCTCAGGCATATCCTGCAGAACAAGTCGGCCAGGATCTTCGACGACGAGCTCATCGTAGGCAACGTGGGTTCCCACAGGAAGTCGGTGATCATGCAGCCCGAGCTCGCAGGCGCGGTCATGTGTTACGAGATCCTCTGGATGGGCAGGAGACGGAACAACCCGTACAAGGTTCCCCTCAAGGACAAGTTCCGCCTCCTGGCCAAGGTGATACCGTACTGGCTTTCCAGGAACATGGTGGCGAGGGCCTTCGGTTGGTACAACCCGAGGCTTTTCAGGTATCTCGCAGACCAGCTCGACGCGAAGTACTACCTCATCAACGAGGGCGGGGGCATCGGGCACTTTCTGCCCGGCTACGAGGCCATGCTCAAGCTCGGCATAGAGGGGTTCCTCGAGTCTCTGGACCGCGACGGGGGAGATCTGCATGCGGCCGCCCGCATAGCGTGCGAGGGCCTGGCGGCGTTTTCGGCCAGGCTGTCGGAAGAGGCGCGACGTGCGGCGCTCAAGGAGAGGGACTTGTCGAGAAGAGAGGAACTGCTCGAGATCTCGAGGATCTGTGCGAAGGTGCCCATGAAGCCTGCCGGCACGTTCCACGAGGCGCTCCAGTCGCTCTGGCTCACCCACCTGGCCGTATGCCTCGAGGGCCTCAACTCGGCCGTCAGCCTGGGCCGCGTAGACCAGTATCTCTACCCCTTCTACGAGGCCGACAGAAAAGCGGGGCGCATGACGAGGGAGAAGGCCTACGAGCTGCTCCTGTGCTTCTCCGCGAAGACCACCGAGCACATGTTCCTGCTCTCGAGCGGGATCAGCGAGTACCACGGCGGGTACCTCGTGGCCCAGGCGGCGACCGTGGGAGGGGTGGACGCCGAGGGCAATGACGCAGTCAACGATCTCACCTGGATCTTCCTCGACGTCATGGAGAACGCCAGGCTGCGCGACCCGAACTACATGGCGCGCATCAGCGTGTCGTCGGACCCCGCGTATGTCCGACGGGCGGTCGAGGTGGCGTGCAGGGGAAACGCGGTCCCCGGCCTGTTCAGCGACGAGGCTGTCGTAAAGGCTCTCACCGCCCACGGCTACTCCACGGCTGAGGCCCGGGACTACGCGATCGTGGGTTGCGTGGAGCCGACCCTGCCCGGCAGGAGCTTCTGCTCGACCGATGCGGCCCTGTTCAACCTGCCCATGTGCCTGCTCCTTGCGCTCAACTCCGGCAGGAGGCCCGGGTCTCCCTTCAGGGTGGGCGCGCGGACACCGCACGTGAGGGAGTTGAGGTCCATGGACGACGTCATGGGGGCCTTCAAGACCCAGGTGGAGCACATGGTGGAGAGACTCGTGCGGGACATCCGCGTGATAGAGCGGGCCAACAGGGATTTCCACCCCACGCCCTTCAGTTCCATGCTCGTGCAGGGTTGCCTCGAGAGCGGAAGGGACGTGACCGCCGGCGGGGCCCGCCGCAACTCGAGCGGTATCCAGGGCGTCGGCGTCGCGGACGTCGCGGACTCGCTCGCCGCCATCGACGAGGTTGTCTTCTCCAGGAGAACGCACAGCCTCGAGGAGGTGCTCGAGGCCGTGCTGCACGATTTCCAGGGGTACGAGACGGTACGGGCGGCGCTCGCGTCGGCGCCGAAGTTCGGCAACGACCACGGCCTGCCGGAGAGATACGCCGGTTTCGTGGTGCGCACCTTCCACGACGCGCTCGCCGGGTACACGAACACCCGGGGAGGCCCCTACATCCCCGGCTTCTACTCGTCCACCACCCACGTGGCCTTCGGGAGACGCACCGGGGCCCTGCCGAGCGGCCGAAAGGCCGGACGACCCTTTGCGGCAAGCATGGGGTGCTGCAACGGGTGCGACAGGCAGGGCCCCACCGCCCTGCTCAACTCGGTCGCTTCCATCGATGCGACGCTCTGCCCCAACGGGTATGCCCTGAACCTCCTCATCGACGTGGGCTCTTTCTCCCGCGGGGAGGCCGTGGATATCGTGGGGGCGCTCGTGCAAGGGTTCTTCGACCGGAAAGGCATGGAGGTGCAGCTCAACGTCTTGGACCCGGCGCTCCTCGCCGAGGCGAGGCGGCACCCGGGCAGGTACCCCGGGATCGTGGTCAGGGTGGCCGGGTATTGCGCATACTTCGACGAGCTGCCTGACTCGGTCAAGGACGAGATCATCGCGAGGACCGCCATAGCGTTAGGGTGAGCGGGCATCCCCCGCCGTCGGCAAGACCCCCTGCCGCATGCGCTCTGGAAGCATCCGCTCGTCGAAGCGCCCGTACGGGAGGCCTTCCCAAGTCGTCTTGGGCCGGGACACGGGGCGCATCGAGACCGTGCGTGGTCATCGGCCCACCCTCCATGCGTGAAGCCGGGGTCTTCGGGGAAGCGGCATGCCCGTCCGTGTGCGGCCTGATATTTTTTCCCGCCATCAATGAGGTCCCCGAACGGCATGCCCGTCCGTATGCGGTCTGATAGGCGTGGCTTCAAGAGACCGGCGATCGAGTCATGCCCGTACCCCCGTGTGCGGTCACCGAGGCGCCCTGCGTGCGTGATGAGCGGTGATCCCCGAGCCCGAGGCCGCTTCAGGCGGAAGCCGCCCGGGCCTCGTCCCCGGTCCACACGGTGTGGAGGTGCAGGCGAAAGGGTGTGTGGGTCGCGGCAGGCCTCGATCCCGGCCCGGCTGGGCGAGCCGATGGCGCCTGGGGGGAGGGAACGGGTGCATCAGCCGAGAAAGTCGCGGCAGACCGAGGAGAACCTCCTGAGGTCCTTGTATTCCATGAGGGTCGACATGGGCAGGTTGGTCTCTTCCACGCCCGCCTCCTTGGCCGCGGCGACAGGGTTCAACCCGCCGATGAGGATCACCCCCATCTTGTTCACGTCCACGGGTACCTGGCATATGGGCTCCCCGGTCTTGCCCATGGTGATCACCGGGTTCATGCCGACGTCCCTGAGCTCGGACACGACCTCCTCCACCCCGTCCTTGCAGACCCCTGCGATCTCGGAAAAGTTGGCCAGGATCTTGCCCTCGCCGTGTTGCACCGCACGCCTGACCTCGGTCATGCGGGCGCTTATGAACGCCTCGGACGGGTCGAGGGAGGTGCCCGAGTAGTGGATGAGATCCACGAACCTCAAGGGCTTGTGCTCGCTGACCTGGAGGATGCCGCCGAACTTGGATTCCAGGGGGATCCCCTTCTTGAGGAGCATACCCGAGAAGACGATGGAACAGACCGTCGCGAAGCCGATGCTGCCCTCGGGCACGATGATGTCGCCCAGGAAGCGGCCCGCCGGCGCCGTGGCCACGAGATCGCTCACGCACAGGCCCTTCTCGAAGGACGACCGCATCGCCTTGAGCGCGTTTGCGAACTGGCCCTCGGGGAAGAACGACACGTTGATCGGGATCGAGCCCTTGCCCGACCTTGCGCTGAAGGTGGTCTTGTAGGCCAGGATCTCCATGCGCGAGATGCAGTAGCCCACCTTGTCGTGCACGCGGGCGTTCCGCAGCTCCTCGATGCCCCTTGCGGTTATCACCCTGCCGTCGCGCCTGCCCACGAACCGGGTCAGCTCCCGCTGGTCCATGAACTGCAGGTGGTAGCGCACGGCCCGCTCCGAGAGGTTCACGCCGTAGTCCTTGAGCCTCCTGGCGATGATCCGTGCGCCGAGCGGACCCTGTGCCTGGTTGAGGATGCGCAGGATCAACACGCTCTTTCGTTCCATGTCGTCGTAACCGAACACGTGCGTTCCTCCTAGCCATAGAGGAAATAGGTTTCCTTTTCCTCATACGTGGGCGCGCGCGAGCAGTCAACCTGAATCCGTGTCTTTCAGCACGTGTGTGCCGTGAGCGCGACCGCAGGAAGCACGTCGATGTGTGGTCTTCGTGGCCTTCGACAGCGGGCGCTGTCCGCGTGGGTGCCGAGGCGGCATCCTCGAGAGACGGTGGAGGAAGCCTCCCGTTTTCCGTATGTGTTGTTCAACCTTGACAGGAGGCGCCTTGAGGCCTCACAACAAGGTCATGGGCGTCATCTCCGACAATGTCAGGTCGCTGCTCGCGGGTATCCCCGCGGGTGTCACGGTGGTCGCCGCCGCCAAGTCACGGACCGTGGCCGAGATAGAGGAGGCCATCGACGCCGGCATCACGGACATCGGTGAGAACTATCTCCAGGAGGCCGTGCCGGTGATAGGCGCACTGGGGGACAGGGCCAGGTGGCACTTCATCGGCCACGTCCAGAAGAACAAGGCCAAGCACGTCGTCAGGCTCTTCGACACCATCCAGACCGTCGATTCCGTGGAACTCGCGACCCTCCTGGACGCGCACGCATCGAAGAACGGCAGGACCGTGCCCGTGCTCGTGGAGGTCAACAGCGGCCGCGAGGAAAACAAGCACGGGGTCATGCCCGAGGACGCGGTGGCCTTGGTGAGACGGATCTCGACGCTGGACAACATCAGGGTGAAGGGGCTCATGACCATGGGCCCGTTCATGGAGGACTTCTCCGGTTTGAGGCCCTACTTCAGGGAGACGAGGATGCTCTTCGAGGAGATCGCCTCGCTCGGGATCGCGAACGTGGCCATGGAGGTCTTGTCCATGGGCATGAGCGATTCGTACGATATCGCCATCGAGGAGGGCGCGACCATGGTGCGGATCGGCACGCGCATCTTCGGGCCCAGGTGACGGCCGTCCCCGTGGGGTTCACCGCCGGGGAGCAGGCTGTGGGCCGGGGTGACCCCCACGACGCCGCGCCTTCATCCATACATCGGTGCATGGCCCCGACGTGGAAGGGGGTATGGGCGGGCGGCTATCGAGAAGGCCAATGAGCTGCGCATGGCCCCGACGTCGAAGGGGGTATGCGGCGGATACGGCTCGATATCCCGCGCGGGTATGCCGTGCAAGGCCTTTGCCGGCAAAGCCGATCGCGTCCCGGTGGGGACAGTCAGGTTGCGCCCGCATGGCCGGGCCGTGCGATGGATGTATGACAGACGTGTCCGGCTTGGCGGTGGAATCCTTTCGGGCAGGGCATGGTCGACCCGTGCGGCGGATCCGCGAGGAGCGCCCTGAGACGGCGTGTCACGGGCCGATGAGGGACACGGGCGTGCCGGGCCCCGCGCAGAGCACGTCGGATGCGCGGGCGCGGTGTGACACGACCTCGATGGTGCCCGAGCTCCCGCAGATGAGGCCGAGGGAGCCGTCCTGAAGCTCCGCGAAGGTGGACACCGTCCTAGATACCCGCGTGCCGTTGATCTCCACCCCACCGCCCCGTGCGAGCCTCTCCGCCGGGATATTCGTGATCACGTTGCCGAAACGGTCGACGTGGACGACCATGGGCCCGTCGACCTCGAGCCGCACCGGCTCCGCCATCGGCCGACCCGGCACCCCCAGGCCGTGGCCGGTGACAAGCCTCACCACCAGGGGCGCGAACAGGTCCCTCCCGTGGAACGTGTTCGACACGGCCTTTCCCGGACGCCAGGTCACCTCGATGACCTCGTCCGCAGGGTAGATGAACGAGAAGACGCCGTTGTCCGGCCCCACGAAGGTATGGCCGTCCTTTCTCGCCACGAGCGCCGCCCTTGCGGTCCCCACGCCCGGGTCGACGACCGCGAGGTGCACGGTGCCCCTGGGAAAGTGCCTGTAGCTCGCGGCCAGGAGCCAGCCCGCGGAGACGAGGTCGAAGGGTTCCACCTCGTGGGTGATGTCCACGATCGTCACCGAGGGCGCCGACGAGAGGATCACCGCCTTGACCTGGGCAACGTAGGCGTCTTTCGACCCGAAGTCCGAGAGGAAGGTGACCATCTGCGCCATGTCCGACCATTGTACCGGAACTCCTCCCCGGGTCAACACGCAAGAGACGATTGCGGACAAGGCTGGACCTGCATTATAGTGGGGCCGTGAAGATCACCGAGGAGGCCTGTTTCTACCCCGACGGTTACGTCTACTTCGACCCGTCGACCCGCGGGTACCGACGGGACGACCTCTGGCTCGAAGACCGAATCCACTGCTGGTTCGTGCACCCCAAACCCCACAACGAACAGAAACAGCTCGTCGTGCACCTCCACGGCAACGCCGAGAACATGACCTCGCACATCACGGGCGTCATGTTCCTCCTCGAGGCCGGGTTCCCCGTGCTCGCCTTCGACTACAGCGGGTACGGCCAGTCTCGGGGGAGGCCGACGCTCAAGGGCATACAGGAGGACGCAAGGCTCGTGTTCTCCCACGTCCTGGCCCACCCCGAGACCTTCGGCGGCTCGGTCTTCGGGTTCGGACAGTCCATGGGGGCGTACACCCTCGCCAGGGTCCTGCCGGACTTCCCCGGGCTCAAAGGAGCGATCCTGGAGGCGGGACTCCATTCTTTCCATGCGCTTTTCACCCAGGCATACCCGGACTTCGCGTGCGAGGTGCCGTCCGAGGGCTTCTCGGCCCTCGACACCCTGCCGCTCAGCCGGGTGCCGAAGCTCTTCATCCATGGGACCGCCGACGTCGTGGTCCCGTTCACGCACTCCATAGACATGCACGAGGCGGCGTCCGACCCCAAGGACATTCTCATCCTCGACGGCGTCGGGCACATAGACGCCTTCATCTCGAGGCATTCGTTTGCCTACCGGGAGAAGATCATGGACTTCCTCAAGCGATGGGGGTGATAACCGCCTGCGTGTCCCACAGGTGCACGCGGGCGTCTCGGGTATGGGTGCCTTCTCAAGAGGAGGATGCGAAAAAGGAGGTTTTCGGTGCGGGGGGCTTGAGGCCCCCCGCGGTTTCTCGGACCGGCCGCCTCAGACGGCCGAGACCGCCTGGACACGCTCGGGCGACTCGGCCTCGGTTGTGAACTCGAGCCTCGATTCCCTGACATCCACCCGTACCGTGCTGCCGTCGGTGATCTCTCCCGCTATGATGGCCCTGCCGAGCCTCGTCTCCAGCTCCCGCTGGATGAAACGCTTGAGCGGACGGGCGCCGTAGACCGGGTCGTAGCCCTGGCGGGCGATGAATTCCTTGGCCTCATCGCTCAGGAGGAAGGTTATCCGTCGCTCCTTCAGCCTCTTTTCGATCTCGGAGGTGAGGAGGTCCACGATACGCTTGATCTCCTCCAGACTGAGTGCCTTGAAGAGCACGATGTCGTCCACCCTGTTCAGGAACTCCGGCCTGAAGTGGACCCTGAGCTGCGACATGACCGACTCCCTGGCCCGGGCCGAGATCTCCCCCGTGGGGCCGACGCCCTCGATGAGGTCCGTTGACCCGATATTGCTCGTCATGATGATGACCGTGTTCTTGAAGTTCACGGTCCTCCCGTGGGAGTCGGTGACCCTCCCGTCGTCGAGGATCTGGAGGAGCACGTTGAATACGTCATGGTGGGCCTTCTCGATCTCGTCGAAGAGCACCACGGAGTAGGGCTTGCGCCGTACGGCCTCGGTGAGCTGGCCGCCTTCCTCGTAACCCACGTAGCCGGGCGGGGAGCCGATGAGCCTGCTGACCGCGTGCTTTTCCATGTACTCGCTCATGTCTATGCGCACCATGTTGTCCTCGGTGTCGAAGAGCGCCTCGGCCAGCGCCTTGGCGAGCTCCGTCTTGCCCACGCCCGTGGGTCCGAGGAAGATGAACGAACCGATGGGCCGCTTCGGGTCCTTGATGCCCGAGCGGGCGCGGATCACCGCGTCGGCGACCGCCCGGACCGCCTCGTCCTGGCCCACGATGCGCCTGTGGAGGATCTCGTCGAGCCTCAGGAGCTTTTCCTTCTCGCCCTCCACGAGGCGCGAGACCGGGATGCCCGTCCATCGGGACACGATCTCGGCGATCACGTCCTCGGTCACGCTCTCGCGAAGGAGCTTGCCCTCCGACGAGGTGGCCTCCTTCTCGGCCTGTGCGAGCTGCCTCTCGAGCTGCGGCAGCTTCCCGTGCCTGAGCTCGGCGGCCTTGTTCAGATCGTACTCTCGTTCGGCCCTCTCGATGAGGCGCTTGGTCTCCTCGATCTCCTCCCTGAGCCGGGTTATGCGCTGGATCTCCTCCTTCTCCCTCTCCCAGCGCAAGCGCATGGCCTGGGCCTGTTCCTTGAGGTCAGAAAGCTCTTTCGTGAGCTCCTCGAGCCGCTTGGTGCTCGCCTTGTCCTTCTCCTTCTTGAGGGCCGCCTCCTCGATCTCGAGCTGCATGATCTTTCTGGTCACGCCGTCGAGTTCGGCCGGCATGGAGTCGATCTCGGTGCGGATCATGGCGCAGGCCTCGTCCACGAGGTCGATGGCCTTGTCCGGAAGGAACCGGTCCGAGATGTACCGGTTGGACAGCACCGACGCCGCAACGAGCGCGTTGTCCTGGATCTTCACCCCGTGGTGGACCTCGAAGCGCTCCTTGAGACCACGCAGGATGGATATCGTGTCCTCCACGGTCGGCGGGTCCACCATGACGGGCTGGAACCGCCTTTCGAGGGCCTTGTCCTTCTCCACGTACTTTCTGTACTCGTCCAGGGTCGTCGCGCCGATGCAGTGGAGTTCGCCGCGTGCCAGCATGGGCTTGAGCATGTTCCCCGCGTCCATGGACCCCTCCGCCCTCCCGGCGCCCACGATGTTGTGCATCTCGTCGATGAAGAGGATGATCCTGCCCTGGCTCGCCTTGATCTCCGCCAGCACCGCCTTCAGGCGCTCTTCGAACTCGCCCCGGTACTTCGCGCCCGCGACCAGGGACCCCATGTCCAGGGCGAAGACGGTCTTGTCCTTGAGGCCCTCGGGCACGTCCCCCCTGACGATACGCTGGGCGAGGCCCTCCACTATCGCCGTCTTCCCGACGCCCGGCTCTCCTATGAGCACGGGGTTGTTCTTGGTCTTCCGGGAGAGGATGCGGATCACCCGCCTGATCTCGTCGTCCCTCCCGATGACGGGGTCGAGCTTGCCGAGCTGGGCCTGGGAGACCAGGTCTATGCCGTATTTCTGGAGGGCCTCGTAGGCGGCCTCCGGGTTGTCGCTCGTCACGCGCTGGTTGCCCCTGATCGAGGTCAGCGCCTGGAGGATCCGTTCCCTGGTGATGTTGAACCGGGCGAGGATGCGGGCCGCAGCAGACGACCTGCCCTCGTCGATCATGGCGAAGAGGAGGTGCTCGACCGAGACGTACTCGTCCTTCAGGCGCGCCGCTTCCTCCTTTGCGGCGACCAGCACCCTGCTCAGCCTCTGGGTGATGAGAGCCTTGCCCGGCTCGACGCCGGGGCCCGACACCTTCGGCCTGCGTTCGAGTTCCTTGACGAGCTCGGCCGAAAAGCTCGCCATCGGCACGTCCATCTTGGCGAAGAGCCGCGGCACGAGGCCGTCTTCCTGCTCGACGAGCGCGAGCAGCAGGTGCTCCACGTCGATCTCCGGGTGGGAGAAGCGGACAGCCGTGTTCTGGGCGTTCGCTATCGCCTCTTGTGATTTCTGCGTGAACCTGTTCACATCCATCTCTTTCACTCTCCTGGGTAGTGTCCTTTGCCGGACTGCGTCTCTTTGTCGAGGGCATGCCTGCAAGCCCTCGACTCACTTCTTATGTAGGCGAGCGTGCTTGGGGTTTCAAGCCGGATGGCCGCCTGTACCTCGCAGGGTGCACAGGAGGGCGGGTCGTTCCGCTCTGGACGATGCGCCGGCCGAGAAGACATGCACCGGTCGGGGTGCCGGGCAGGCTTGGCGCCGCACCTGCAGCACCCTCTCGGCGAGGTGAACGCGGCTCGGGCCCGAAGGCCCCCGGCGCGAAGCGACCCCTCGGGGTGAGAGCGGCGTGGCGGGGAGGGCGAAGGCCGAGATGCGTTGTCACCCCCCGGGCGCATGGAAGGTGGGTCAGGCCGAGCCTGAAATACCCGGCCTGCCGGCATGTCACGCCCCTGGCGCATGGAGGGTGGTCCATGGCGCTGATCGTCGATCTCGGCGTATGGGTCGACCTCGCGCGGGCAACGTTGTTCCAGGCTTCACCAGGCGTTTTCCTCCCTCAGGCAGACCCATCGATCCCCCTGCAGGAATGCACGCCCGTAACCGGGCATGGCGAACGAGAAACACGAGGGGTATAGGAGAAGGCCACTATCGAGAGGGGAATTGAGACCGGTTGCGCAATGACGAGCGAAAAGCACGAGGGGGACCGGGGAAGGCCCCCCTCGGATCGGGCGCCCAAGAGCCGCCCGGGTTCCTCGTGGTCCGGGCGTCGCGTGCGGGCCGAAGGCGGTGACACGCCTCGCCGGGGCGCCGGTTCTCAGTCCGCCTTGATCTTGATCTTCTTCTGGGATCCCTTTTCTTTCTCTACCTTGGGCAGGGTCACGGTGAGCACCCCCTTCTTGAAGGTGGCCTCGGCCTTGTCGGGGTTCACCTCCTTGGGCAGGGGCAGGACCCTCGTGAAGGAGCCGTACGACCGTTCGATGCAGTAGGCCTCCTTGCCCTTGTGCTCGGCCTCCTCCTTCTTTTCGCCCTTGATGGTCAGGGAGTCCTTGCTGAGGCTGATCTCGATGTCCTTCTCGTCCATGCCCGGCAGCTCCGCGCTCACGACGATGGACTTCTCGTCCTCGGTCATGTTCACCTGGGGGGTGAACGACCCGAACGATTCGAAATCCTCGGCCCACCGCCTCAGGCCCGTTCCCTTGAAGAACTCGTCGAACAGCCTGTTCATCTCCCTCTGGAACAGATCCAGGGGATGAGCCTCGAACTCGCGGGCCTCCGGGACGTTTCTGCGGCCGAAACGGAACGGAGTCAGGTATCTCATGGTCTGTCCCTCCTTTTCGTGGTTTGGTCATCCCGCCTTGATCGGGATCTTCTTGGACTTGACCGCCTCGGCCTTGGGGAGCACGATGCCGAGCACCCCGTCCTTGAGCGTGGCCTCGATCTTGTCGCGGTCTATGGCCTCGTTCAGGGTGAATGCCCGGTAATAGTCGCCGGTCGCGTACTCAGAGTAGGTCCTGGTGTACCCTTCCATCGGCGCCTCCTCCACCTGGGCCTCGATGGTCAAGACGTCGTTCTCGAGGGTGATGTTCACGCCCTTTTCCGTCGCACCGGGCACGTCCGCGTAGATGTAGAGGTTGTTCGAGTCCTCGGTGATGTCGACGGCCGGCGTGAAGATCACCCTGTCCTTGGTCCTCTCGGCCAGGGATGCATCCTTGGCCTGGGCCTTCTCGATATTCTTCTTGGCGTCTTCCATGGTCGTCACCTCCTTCTGCCTTCTCAGTTCGTCGACTTGACCGCTATCTTCCTCGGCTTGTCGGCCTCTGACCTCGGCAGGACGATCTTCAGGACGCCGTTTGTGTACTCGGCGCTCACCTTGGACGCGTCGACGGTGAAAGGCAGCTGCACGGTCCTGAAGAACTCGCCGAACCCACGTTCCCTGCGGTGCCACTGCTCTCCCTCCTTGAGCTCCCTCGGTTTGCGCGAACCCTTTATGGAGAGCGTGTCGCCGCTCACCGTGATCTCCACCTCCGACGGATCAACGCCGGGCAGCTCGGACGTCACGACGACGTCGTCGTCCGCGGTGTGGACGTTCATCGGTGGGTAGGCGGCAAGCCTCCTGAGCCTGGGGAGGCCGAAGATGCCGCTGACTTCCCTGTGCAGGCGGTCCAGCTCCCGCCAGGGGTCCCAGCCCCAGATATCCCTCGTCCAACTCGGTCGGGTGATGGTTATCATGTGCATTCACCTCCTGTGGGGTGTTTCTCGATTTCCAATGGTACAGTAGGGTCTCTTCCCGGGATTTCAAGGGGTGGCTGTACCGGCGAGCGGGCCTGAAAGATGCCTGCCGCCCCCTGGCGCCATCGTGGGAACGGGGGGTCGTCGGCTGCCGAGGGGATCCGGGGGCAACGTGTCCCGGGCGGGCAGCGGTCCGCCTCGTGACCCTGGTGAAGGGGGGTCGGCGAACGGCATGCCCGGTGACACCGCCGAGGACGAGAGCATGTACGTGTTCGTCCGGGTTTCCCCTCTGTCCCGGGGCCCGCCCGTAAGCAGGAGCCGAGCCCTCCCCGATCATGTGTGCTGGCGCCCGGCCTCGGATGCCAGAGGAGGGCTGCCCGGATGTCCGTCCCGACTCTTCGGGGACGACCATGCGAGGGTCACGGCCGCCGGCGTCCGCGGTGCGCAAAATGCTCTGTACAGGATGGCGTTTTGATGCTACATTTCCACGGATTCCCGAGACGGGTACCGAAGAAGGATATGGCAGCAAAGGGAAAGATCATCATAGACCAGAGCCTGTGCAAGAGTTGCGAGCTGTGCGTCACCGTCTGTCCCGAGCAGGCGATCCGCATCGCCGAGACCTTCAACACCAAAGGGTATCACCCCGCCGAGTTCGTCGTGGAGCTGTGCAGGGGCTGCGGCCTGTGTGCCACCATGTGCCCCGAAGTGGCCATCGAGGTGTACCGTGGATAGCAGGGGCAGGGTCATGATGAAGGGCACCGAGGCCATCGGCGAGGGCGCCGTGCAGGCCGGGTGCCGCTGTTACTTCGGGTATCCCATAACCCCCCAGAACGAGATACCGGAGTACATGTCGAGGCGGATGGAAGAGGTGGGCGGCGTCTTCCTCCAGGGAGAGAGCGAGATCGCCTCCATCAACATGGTGCTGGGTGCGGCCGCGGCGGGGATGCGGGCCATGACGAGCTCGTCGTCGCCGGGCATCAGCCTCAAGCAGGAGGGCCTCTCGTTCTTGGCCTCGCTCGAACTGCCGGCGGTGGTCGTGAACATCAACCGGGGCGGGCCGGGCCTCGGGAACATTGCTCCCAGCCAGGGAGACTACTACCAGGCGACCAGGGGCGGCGGGCACGGGGACTACCGGATGCCCGTCTACGCGCCCGCGACCGTGCAGGAACTCTACGACATCACCATGGAGGCGTTCGACGTCGCTGATCTGTACCGGACCCCGGTCATGATCCTGGGCGACGGGATGATGGGCCAGATCGTGGAACCGGTGGTCATGCACGAGAGGAAGAAGATCGACCTCCCGCCCAAGGACTACATACTCGACGGCGCCCAGGGGAGGCCTTCCCGCATCATCAAGTCGCTCATCCTCGACGTGAAGCTGATGGAAGAGCACAACTGGAAGCTCAAGCGCAAGTACGACCTCATGCGGAAAGACCTGCCCAGGCACGACGAGTTCATGACCGAGGACGCGAAGATGGTCATCGTGGCCTACGGGACGGCTGCACGCATCGCCAAGGGAGCGGTCAAGCGCGTAAGGTCGGAGGGGCTCCAGGTGGGGCTCTTGAGGCCCGTCACGCTGTGGCCTTTCCCCGAGGACGCGTTGAGGAACCTCTCCAAGAGGGTGAAGCTGATCCTCGTCTTCGAGATGAGCACGGGCCAGATGATCGACGACGTGAAGCTCGCCGTCGGGGGAAGGATCCCTTGCGAGTTCTACGGCAGACCCGGCGGAGTGGTGGCATCCCCCCAGGAGATCGCGCGTATCATCGAGCGGCACTGGCTGCAGAGGGAGATCTCATGAAGAAGGTGTTCTCCAGGCCCCAGAGCCTCAAGCAGACGCCTTTCCACTACTGCCCCGGATGCGGCCACTCGATCATCCACAGGCTCGTGACCGAGCTCATCGACGAGATGGATCTCAGAGGCAAGGCGATCTGCGTGCCCCCTGCGGGGTGCGCGGTGCTCGCGTACAACTACTTCGACATCGACGTGTGCGAGTCGGCTCACGGAAGGGGTTGCGCCATCGCCACGGGCATCAAGCGTGCACTGCCCGACCGCTTCGTCTTCACCTACCAGGGTGACGGCGACATGGCCGCCATAGGAACGGCCGAGACCATTCACGCAGCGAACAGGGGGGAGCGCATCACCTCCATCTTCGTCAACAACGCGGTTTACGGTATGACTGGAGGGCAGATGGCGCCCACCACCATGATAGGCCAGAAGACCACCACCTCGCCGTTCGGCAGGAGGTCTGTCGTCGAGGGCTACCCCCTCAAGATCACGGAGCTCGTGGCCCAGCTCGACGGGGCCGCGTACGTGGTACGAACCTCGCTCGCCACGCCCGCGAAGGTCATCGCGACGAAGAAGGCGCTGAGGAAGGCCTTCGAGGTCCAGCTCGAGGGCCTGGGGTACTCGCTCGTCGAGGTGCTCTCGCCTTGCCCCACCAACTGGAAGGTGAGCCCCGTGGAGGCGCTCAGGTATCTCGAGGAACGCATGGAAAAGGAATACCCACCGGGCGTCCTCAAGGACGTGACGAAGGCAGCACAGAAGAAGGAAGGCTGACATGCTCCAGAAGACGGTCATGAGCGGCATCGGCGGACAGGGGATCCTGTTCTCCGGGCTCTGTCTCGCGTGGACCGCCATGTTCGAGGGAAGGGAAGTGACCTACCTGCCCTCCTACGGTGCAGAGATGCGCGGAGGGGTGACCTCTTGCACCGTGGCCATATCCGACGAGGAGATAGCCTCACCGGTGGCCTCTTCCCCGGATTACCTCGTGATCATGGACAACGAGTCCCTCATGAGGCTCCAGAGCATGGCCGCCTCGGGCGGCGAGATCTACGTCAACACGAGCATCGTCACCGGGAGGCCAGGCAGGACCGACGTGGAGATCGTGGAGATCCCGGCCACCGAGATCGCTCGGGGATGCACGGGTGAACAGTACGCGAACATGGTCATGCTCGGCGCCTTAGTGTGCAGGACGCGGCAGGTGAGGCTCGAGACCATGATCGAGCGCATGGAGGAGATCCTCGGAAAGGCGAAGGCTCGCTTCAAGGACACGAACATCGAGGCTTTGAAGGCGGGGTACGACTACCTGTCGAAGGAGTTATGAGGACATGTCCGTCAAACAGTACCGGCTCCAGACTGCCAACGTATCGGGAAAGCTCTCCTACCTCTCCGATGTCCTCGCAAAGCACGGGGTGAACATCAGGGCCATTTCCGTGGGCCAGGAATCGAAGGACGTATCGTCCATCTGTGTCGTGGTGGACGATACGAAGAAGGCGAAGAACGCCTTCGCGGTCGAGAATATCGAGTTCGAGGAGGTGGACGTCCTGGCGGTGGAGATGCCCGACCATCCGGGCGGCATGAACGCCGTGCTCAAGCCCCTGCGTGACGCCAAGGTCAACGTGATCACCATGTACCCCTACATCGGGAGGGTCGCCAACCCGATCATCATCATGGAGGTGGACCACCTCAAGACCGCGACGGACGTCCTCAAGAGGAACTGGGTCAAGCTCTGGGACAAGGAGCTCTATCGGCTCTAGCAGGGATCTTAGCCGGATCCCCGGTGCACGGTGGAAAACCCGGCAAACGCAACACCTGGACGCCCACGGTCACCTGCACGACCCCCTCGAGACCGCCTGGTCGGTGGGTGACGTTCCCCTCATGATCGAGCCCCGACCCGCGCCATGCGCGTCGCCTCGGCCTGGGCGAGCATCCCCGCCTTGACGACGAGGTTGTAGGCGTCCCATGCGGATGCGGCGACGCCCAGCCCCATGGGCAGGAGCCTCGACTTCCTCCTCAGGCGCAAAAGCCTGCGAAGGAAGCCCTTCACCCACCTGTTGACCCCCTTCACGGCATACTGCCTCGGCACCAGGCGGGAGAAGAGCCTCCACGCCGTCCTCTTTCGAGACCCATCGGACCCTGCATCCTCGATACCGTACACGCGGCCCACGATCGAGAGCGCCAGCTCCTCCAGGCCCTCGACGTCATGCGCGTCGTGACCCGCAAACAGGGCTATGGCCGTGACCAGCGACACGATCCCGTCGAGGTTGTAGAAGTCCTCGACCCCCATGAGGATCCACGCGATCACGGTCCCCGGGCCCGGCAGGGTGGAGGGGAGGTTGAGGAGGCCGATCTTCATGGCCTGGACGAGCGCCGTGGATTCGACAAGATTGCCCAGGGCTATGTTCCTGCCAACGAGGGCCTCCTCTTCCCTGAGCCTTTTGGCCGTCCTTGACGCACGGTGAAGGTTCCCCTGCACCAGGGCCCTCACCATGGCCTCGACCCTGTGGCCGATCGCCGCCTCGATGCCCGGGGTGCTGTCTCGGGGGTCGGTCACCGTTCTCGTCTGCCTCCCATGGTATCGATAACACATATACAATATCGGAGCTTTGTGGTATGAACAATATGCCGCGTCGGCCGGGAGGCCGGGGGGAACTCGGAGCACATCCAGCCGATGGACCGGGAAGCATCCATCCGATGCACACTACACAAGACGGGGAGGGATTGCCATGGCCGTACGTTCCGTCTCGGATCTCGACGTGAAGGGGAAGAGGGTCTTGATCAGGGTGGATTTCAACGTCCCGCTCGACGAGCATGGATCGATCACGGACGACGCGCGGATCAGGGCGGCGCTGCCCACCATACAGCACGTCATGGGCAAGGGCGGGCGCGTGATCCTCATGTCGCACCTCGGCAGGCCCAAGAAGCCTGACAAGAAGCTCAGCCTCATCCCTGTGGCCAGGAGGCTTTCCGAGCTCTTGGGAACGAGCGTCAACATGGCGCCGGACTGCGTCGGCGAGAAGGTGAAGTCCATGGTCGACGCGCTGGCCCCCGGTGAGGTGCTCCTGCTCGAGAACCTGCGTTTCCACCCCGAGGAGGAGAAGAACGATGAGGGGTTCGCGAAGGAACTGGCCGCCCTGTGCGACGTGTACGTGAACGACGCCTTCGCAACGGCCCACAGGGCCCACGCCTCCACCGCGGGGCTGTGCCCGTACGTGAAGGAAACCGCAGCCGGCTTCCTCATGGAGAAGGAGGTCAAGTACATCACGAGGGTGCTGACGGACCCGGCGAGACCCTTTGCGGCGATCCTCGGGGGGGCCAAGGTGTCCGACAAGCTCGAGATCGTCGAGAACCTCCTCGAGAAGGCGGACAAGATCCTCGTGGGCGGCGGCATGGCCTTTACCTTCGTGAAGGCGCTCGGCCAGGACGTGGGCAGGTCCCTCGTGGAAGAAGACCTCGTCGGGAAGGCCAGGGAAATCATGGAGAAGGCAAAAGCCCGGAAGGTGAAGTTCTATCTCCCGGTGGACTGCGTGTGCGGCCCGGATCCCAAGACAGCGGGGCAGGCCCTCGTCAGGACCATACAGGAGATGCCCTCGGACCTCATGGGGCTGGATATCGGCCCCGCGACGGCAAAGCTCTTCTCTGAGGCCCTGGACGGGTGCAGGACGATCGTCTGGAACGGCCCCATGGGGGTCTTCGAGGTGAAGGACTACGCCTTGGGCACCATGTCGGTCGCAAAGGCCGTCGCTTCCTCGCCGGGCTTGACCATCGTGGGCGGGGGTGATACAGATGCTGCACTTCACGCGAGCGGCCTGTCCGACAAGGTGAGCTTCGTCTCGACGGCGGGGGGCGCCTTCCTCGAGATGCTGGGCGGCCGGGTCCTGCCCGGCGTGGAGGCGCTCGAGAAGTAGGGAAGACGCATGAGAAGGCCGCTGATAGCGGGAAACTGGAAGATGTACAAGGGCCTGGAGGAGGCCTTGGCCTTCGCCCGCGCATTCGCGCCGAAGGTGGCCCACGTCGACGCGAGGGACATCCTCATCTGCCCGCCCTTCGTGGCGATCCACGCGTTGGCGCAGGTCTTCGCGGGCACGAACGTGCTCCTCGGCGGCCAGAACGTCCACCACGAGGACCAGGGCGCATTCACAGGGGAGGTGAGCGCGCCCATGCTGAAGAGCGCGGGGGCGACGCACGTCATCATAGGGCACTCGGAGCGCAGGCAGCTGTTCGGGGAGACCGACGAGGGGGTGAACAGGAAGGTCCATGCGTCCTTGCGCTCCTCGCTCTCGCCCGTGGTATGCGTGGGCGAGACCTTGAGCGAGCGGGAGGCCGGCCTGACCCTCGAGGTGGTGGGAAAGCAGATCGAGAGGGGGCTCCACGGCCTGGGCCAGGAGGGAGCTTCTTCTCTGGCCGTTGCCTACGAGCCCGTGTGGGCGATCGGGACAGGCAGGACGGCCACGCCCTCGATCGCCCAGGAGGTTCACGCCTTCATCCGGGAGGTCTTGTCGAAGATACTCGGCCCCCAGGCGGCCTCACGGATAAGGATCCTCTACGGCGGCAGCGTGAAGCCCGACAACGTGGACGAGCTCATGGCCGAACCCGACATTGACGGCGTCTTAGTAGGGGGCGCGAGCCTCGAGCCCGAGTCGTTCGAGAGAATAGTGAAGTACAGGGGATAGAGACATGCTCTACAACTTCATCCTGGTCATCCACATTATCGTGTGCATAGGCCTTGTCATCGCGGTGCTCATCCAGGCGGGGAAAGGCGCCGAGATAGGGGCGGTCTTCGGCGGCGCCGGGAGCCAGGCCCTCTTCGGGACGGCCGGACCCGTGGATTTCATCAAGAAGGCAACCCTTGTCATGGTCGTCGTGTTCATGCTCACCTCGCTCACGCTCGGGTTCTTCAATCTGGAAAGGCCGAGCACGAGCGTCATGTCCAAGGCTCCTGCAGCGACGCAGCAGGCGCCCTCGGGGCGGGCGGGCACGTCCGCTCCCGCCGCGGGTGCACCGACGGGTGTTCCCGCGACACCCTCTCCGGTCGGCACGCCGGCGCAGGCCCCTGCCGGGGGCAAGTAAGGCCCTGCCCGGTCGAGGGGGCGTACCCGTTTCCCCCCGACCGCGGGGTGTGGGGTGGCTCCCGGCACGGGGGGCGGGGCTTGAGCAGCTGGCCGGGCCCTCTTCCCCCGGCAGGGCATGACCCTGGACCGGGTGGCATGGAGCTCGAAGTGCCGGTCTCGCATGGCGCCGCAGCTTTCCACAGGGGGAACGAACATGTACTGGGACGAAAGAAACGAGTGCATAGGGCCTGAGGATCTCGCCCGGCTCCAGTTCGCCCGGCTGAGGGAGACGGTACGGAGGGCGGCTCGATCCCCCTTCTACCGGGCCAAGGGCCTCGGCGAGATCGAGGTGAGGGACCTGTCGGACGTCAGGAAGCTGCCGTTCACCACCAAGGACGACCTTCGCGAGGCGTATCCCTTCGGGATGCTGAGCTGCCCCCTCGACGACGTGGTGAGGCTCCACTCCTCCTCCGGGACCACCGGCACGCCCACCGTGGTCTACCATTCGAAGAAAGACATCGACCGCTGGACCGACCTCGTGGCGCGCTGCCTCTACATGATAGGCGTGCGCAAGGGTGACGTGTTCCAGAACATGATCGGATACGGCCTCTTCACGGGGGGGCTCGGTCTCCACTACGGCGCCGAACGCCTTGGGTGCCTCACCATCCCCACAGGGCCCGGGAACACGAAACGCCAGCTCAAGTTCATGAAGGACTTCGGGGTGAGCGTGATACACGTGATCCCGAGCTATGCCCTTCACCTGGCCGACGAGGTGGAGAAGCTCGGCATCGACCCGAGACGTGAATTCCCCTCGTTCAAGTACGCCCTCTTGGGCGCGGAGCCGCATACCGAGGAGACGAGGAGGAAAGTGGAGGAATTCTTCGGCATCCAGGCGTACAACTCCTACGGCCTCTCGGAGATGAACGGTCCGGGCGTGGCCTTCGAGTGCCCGGAGAAGAACGGCATGCACATCTGGGAGGACGCCTTCCTCGTGGAGGTGGTCGACCCGGTCACGCTCGAGCCCGTGGCCCCGGGTATGCAGGGGGAACTGGTCATCACGACCCTCGAGCGGGAGGCCATGCCGATCCTCAGGTACCGCACCAAGGACCTGACGACGCTGTCGGACGAACCGTGCCCCTGCGGCAGGACACACCGCCGCATCTCGCGGATAGCAGGCCGCAGCGACGACATGATCATCCTCAAGGGCGTGAACATCTTCCCCATGCAGATCGAGGCGGTTCTCATAGGCATTCCAGGCGTGGGAAGAAACTACCAGGTCATCCTCGAGTCCAGGGGGCACAACGACCACATCACCGTCAAGGTCGAGATCGACGCGCACCTCTCCATCGACGACTACCGGTCGCTTGAGGAACTGAGGAAGCGGATCGTGAGGGAGCTCAGGGACGAGATCCTGGTCACCCCCGAGGTCGTTCTCACGGAACCGGGAGGGATACCCGTGGCCCAGGGCAAGGCGGTCCGGGTCGTGGACAACCGGACGACCTAGGCGTCTTTGAGAGGCACCGGTGCGGTCGGGCGGCCAGGGTTCCCTCGCCTGCCGGAGGGCCGCACGGCCCTGTACACGCAGACTTTCAGGCAACGTTGCCTTGGTCTCCGGCAATGATGCTTGGGCGGCCCTGTGCGCGCAGGCTTTCATCCTGCACAATGGGCTTTCGTGCGAGGTTTCCTGAGAAAGCGGGCCTCGTCCTCTCGGTTCAGCCCTTGGGTTGCCCCTCTTTGGTCTTGTCCTCGAGATCCGCCTTGGGTGTCTTGTCGCCCGAGTCGCTGATTGCGGACTTGAAGTTCTTGATGCCCTTTCCCAGAGCGCTGCCCACTTCGGGAAGCTTGCCCGCACCGAAGATCACGAGAACGATCAAGAGGATGATGATCAGTTCCGTCATGCCGAGACCGCCGAACATGGGTCAGCCCTCCTTGCCTTTGGCTGATTGAGCCTTACCACATCGCGCAGGACATGGCAACGTGCGCGTGATCGGCCCGTGTGGTGGGGGGCAACGGTGGTGGCAACACCACACAAGGCGGCGCTGGCGATCGGACCGCGCGGGGGAGTCAACGCTCCGCCAGGGACTCCACGAGATCGTTCAGCATCTCCTCTCGTGTCGAGATGGCTTTCAGCGCCATCTCGAAGGCGTTCTTCGCCTGCATGAGGACCACGATCTCCCGGGCAGGATCCACGTTCGACATCTCGTTGCCTTCCTCGTCGAGCGGCCCCCGTTCGTCCGAGGTCAGGGTGACCACGTCGAGGGCTTCCGGCGAGGACGAGACGATGGTCGTCTTGAGGGCCCTGTAGGAGGGCGTGTTCATGTTGGCTATGTTCGAGGAGGCGTTGGCTGCCACGGCCTCGTTCGCACGCAGGGCTGAAAGGAGGATGTCGTCCATGGTCGATGTCTTCCTTGAAGATGTATCGGCAAGGTGTCTATAATCTTGACCGTGAAGAGGCTCGGTCTGCTCCGGAAGATGGTGCTCGCCTATATCGTGTTCGTGGTCGTTCTCTCGGGCTTGACCCTCGTCCTCTTCGTGGTCTCCACCCGGGTGAGCGGGCTCGCCGGCAGGATCTATCTTGTGGATTACCGCAAGAAGGAGATCACGGACAGGCTGATCGCAAACCTCATCGCGGTCGAGGAGACGGGGAAGCAGTACATCATCCTGAGGAACGACGCGTACAGGACCATCCTCGACCAGCAGTACGACGACATAACCCGGGCTTGGGACATCCTGCTGTCAGGGGGAATGACGCGCGACGAGACGGAAAGGAACGTCGCCGAGAACGGCCGGGGGCTGTGGATGGCCTTCTGGGTGAGGTTCAACTCCCAGCTCAAGGAACTGCCCCCGGACCAGGCTGCGCTCGACGAACTGTTCGCGAGGAACAGCTCCGAGATCGACCAGGTGGTGTCGGCGGCGAGGTATATCAACAGGAACGCCGTGGACTCGCTGAGGTCGAACATAGCCTCTCTCAAAGACCTGGGCGACGAGATCACGGCATGGACGTGGTGGGCGCTCGTCCTCGGGCTGTCCATCGGGCTCGTCGTCCCCGTGCTCCTGTCGGTGAGCGTCGTGAGGGACCTCAACAGGATCAAGGAGGGGATCGCCCACATCTCGGAGGGGGACTTTTCCTACCGCATAGACCTCGCGAGCACGGACGAGCTCGGGATGCTCGCCGAGTCGTTCAACAAGATGGCGTCCAGGCTCAAGGAACTCGACGAGATGAAGTCGGACTTCATATCCATGGTCTCGCACGAGCTCAAGACGCCCCTCACGTCCATGAAGGAGGCCGCGAGCCTGCTCATGGAGGGACACGCAGGGGGCGTCTCCGACAAGCAGAAACGGCTCCTGGAGATCATGGACCAGGGCATCAGGAGGCTCCTGAACACCGTGAGCGAGCTCCTGGACATGTCGCGCATCGCCAGCGGCACCATCGCGCTCGACAAGGGGGTCTGGGACATGAACGAGACGGTGGCGGCGTTCGTCTCGGAAATATGGCCCATCGCCGATGCCAACGGGGTGAGGATAAAGGCGGTCTACGCCGAGGGCGGATGCAGGGTGCTCGTCGACAGGAACAAGATCCTGCAGGTCTTGACAAACCTCACGCATAATGCCATCAAGAGCTCACCTGAAGGTTCCGAGGTGGAGATCAGGGTCAGGAACACCGGAGGGTGTGTCGTGACCGAGATCGAAGACCACGGGAAAGGGATACCCGAAGAAGATCTGCCCCGGATTTTTGAGAAGTTTTTCCAATCCCGATCGACCAGAGGCCACGGGGGAATGGGCCTGGGCCTCGCGATCTCGAAGGGGATCGTCGACGCGCACGGGGGAACCATATATGCGCAGAGCAAAGTGGGCAAGGGGAGTGTCTTCGCTTTCAGTCTTCCTTGCGCTGATACTGGCCTTCCTTGAGGGGTGCTCGGCTCTCCAGTCCTACATGAGCATCGGCGAGGCGGAGGCCTCGCTCTCTCAAGGCAAGGCGCCGAAGCAAGACTTGAGGGAGCTCGAGAAGCAGGCGACTGCCGACGTCCTGGCCAGGATCCGCATCGCCATGATCGTGGAGTCCGCCGTGAAGGGCGAGGTGAACTATGCGTCGGCGAAGGCCGAGCTGAAAGACATCAGGGACAAGGCCGAGCTGCCCTCGTACCTCAGGGTCGAGGCTGGCTACCTCCTGGTTCTCGTCGAGCGCATGGAGACGCTCGCCAAGGCCTCGTCACGGGCCAGGGACCTCGCACGGGAGAACGAGGAGCTGAAGAAGGCCCTGGACTCGAGCCGGAAGGAGCTGGAAGACCTCGGCAAGGAGAACGAGGAGCTGCGCTTCAAGCTCAAGAAACTCGAGGAGATACACATGGAGTCTCTCAGGCGCAGGGGCGCGAAATGACCGTTCGTCACAAGGTCATGGTCCTGGACGACGAGCAGGCCATCGTGGACGTGATGGTGGCCCGTCTCGATGCCCTGGGATATGCCGCCGCAGGGTTCACGAAGGCCGCCAAGGCCCTCGAGGCCTTGAGGAGCGAGGAGTACAGCGTCCTGATCACCGACCTGAAGATGCCGGACAAGGATGGCATGGAGGTCCTCGCCGATGCGAAGCGCATCGACCCGGATGTTGAGGTCATCATCTTCACCGCGTACGGTTCCATCGAGGGGGCGGTGGAGGCCATCAAGCAGGGCGCCCACGACTACCTCGTGAAGCCGTTCGAGCCCATAGAACTCGCCACGAAGGTGGAGAAGGCCATCGAGAAGCGGGGACTCAAGCAGAGGGTCCGCTACCTGGAACGCCAGATCGACGATTCTTTCGGGCAGCACCTCTACGCCGAGAGCCCGGCCATGGAGAAGGTCCTCACCCTCGCCCGCCAGGTGAGCGAGTCGGACGCCACGGTGCTCATCCTGGGCGAGAGCGGCACGGGCAAGGAGCTCGTCGCCCGCATGATCCACCACGGGAGCAAGAGGAGGCTGGGCAAGTTCGTGGTCATGGACTGCGGCGCAACCCCTTCCACCCTGATCGAGGCGGAGCTCTTCGGTTACGGCAGGGGCGCCTTCACCGGCGCGGTCAAGGACAAGAGGGGGATCATCGAGGAGGCGCACGGAGGCACCCTCTTCCTCGACGAGATAGGCAACATCTCTCCTGAACTCCAGACGAGGCTCCTCAGGGTGCTCGAGAACGGCGAGTTCAGGAGGCTCGGCGAGCTCGATCAGAGACGGGTGGACATCCGGGTGATAGCCGCGACCAACGCCGACCTCAAGGCCAAGGTGGACTCGGGGCTGTTCAGGGAAGACCTGTTCTACCGGCTGCGGGTCATCACCATCACCATCCCGCCCCTTCGGGAACGCAGGGAAGACATCGTGGGCCTGGCAGGGGTCTTCCTCAGGGAGTTCGCCGAGAAGACCGGCAAGGACGTGAAGGGGTTCAGCAGCAAGGCCATGGACCTCCTCCTGTCCCACCGGTGGCCCGGCAACGTCCGTGAACTCAGGAACATCGTGTTCTCGGCCGTGATCCTCACCAGCGGTGAGATCATCACCCCCGAGGACCTCCTCCCCTCCGGCATCGGGCAGGACGCGGCGCCGAGCGGGCCGGACGACGGGCTCAACCCGCTCGAGGCACAGGAAAAGGCCATGCTCATCGACGCGCTGAACAGGTCGAACTGGGTCCAGAAGGACGCTGCCAAGCTGCTCGGGATCTCGCGCCGGGTGATGCACTACAAGATCAGGAAGTTCAACATCACCCCGGAAAAGAAGAGGTAACGGACGCTTTCGCCCAAGGACATCCTGATCGCCGGGCGTCAATCCTTCCTGTCCATCTTCCGGTAGAGCGTCCTCGTGGATATCCCGAGGAGCTTCGAGGCCAACCCCTTGTCGCCCTTGGTGCGCTTGAGGGTCTCTTCCATGAGGATGCGTTCCACCTCGTCCAACGGGGTGCCCAAGGGGATCGTCACCGTATGGGCCGCCTCGTCGGCAGTGGAGACGAGCTGCGCGGGCAGGTCGTCGAGGGAGATCACCCCGTCCCGGTCGAGCACGACGCTCCGCTCGATGATGTTCTCGAGCTCGCGGACGTTTCCGGGCCAGCCGTATCCGAGCAGCGCCTCCATGGCCTGGGACTCGATGCCGCGCACCGCCTTGTCGTTCTTGTGGGAGAACCTCGTCAGGAAGTGCTGCACGAGGCTCGGTATGTCCTCCTTCCGGTCGCGCAGCGGCGGCAGCGCTATGGTGATGACGTTCAGCCTCCAGTAGAGGTCTTCCCTGAAACTCCCCTCCCTGACCATGGCCGCGAGGTCCTTGTTCGTCGCCGCGATGATCCTGACGTCAACCGTCTGGGTCTTGTTGCTGCCCAAGCGCTCGAAGGTCCCCTCCTGGAGGATGCGCAGGAGCTTGACCTGCACTGCGGGCGGCACCTCGCCGATCTCATCCAGGAAGATGCTCGAGTGGTGGGCGGCCTCGAACCTGCCCTCTTTCCTCCCCACCGCACCGGTGAAGGCGCCTTTCTCGTACCCGAAGAGTTCCGACTCGATGAGGGTCTCGGGGATCGCGGCGCAATTGACCTTGACCATGGGCCTGCCCGACCTCGGGGAGAGCCTGTGGATCATGTCCGCCACGACCTCCTTGCCGGTCCCGCTCTCGCCGAGGATGAGCACGGTGGCCTGGCTCGGGGCCACCAGGTGGACCATCTCCACGACCTTCTTCATGGCGAGGCTCGCGGTCTCCAGCATGGGCGCCGCCTCCATGGCCTCTATGCGTTCCTTCATCCTCGCGTTGTCCATGGAGAGGACCTGCTTCTCGATGGCCTTGCTCACCGCTTTCAGGATGTCCGCCTTCTTGAATGGCTTTGTGATGTAGTCGTACGCCCCCTGCTTGAGCGACTCGACCGCCGTGTCCACAGAGGCGTACCCGGTGATCATGATGACCTCGGTATACGGCGAGACGGACTTGCACACCTTGAGGAGCTCGAGCCCGTCCATGCCGGCCATCCTGATGTCGGTGACGAGGAGGTCGATCTGCTCCGAACGTATGATCCTGAATGCCTCGTCCCCGTTCGATGCCGTCTTGACCTGGTAGCCTTCCTTTTCCAGGATCTTCCTGACGGACTCGCGGATGCCCAACTCGTCGTCCACCACGAGGATGGTCTTCTGGAGCGCGTTCATGGCAGGAAGGGGTCCTTTCCGAGTCTGTCGATGGTGACGGTGATCCTCGAACTGTCCACGTTCACCTCCTTGATCGCCGCCCTGCCGTCTGCGGATGCGGCGTACACGCAGTAGGCACCGGAGGGCACGTCCGTGAAGACCGCCTTCGACTTCTTCTTGTCGAGGGCGCCCTCGGCCCGCACGGAAGCGGCCTTCAGGTCCTTCAGTTGCGCCCTGAATCTCTCCGTGCCTTCCCTCGTCTGGGCGGCGTATGCCTGGCTGGCCCTGGCGAGCTCCTGGGCCAATGCATCCCTGTGCGCCTCGGCACGTTGCACGGCGTCGCTGAAGGGGGCCAATCGGGAGGAGTAGGCCTCCTCTATGCCCATGGGCTTGTTCTGGCCCTTGTATCCCTTCCTGGCGACGAAGTGCATGTCTTCCACCTTGAGGGAAAAGTCCCCGGGTGCCGCCCCCGATACCTTTCGCCTGTCGCCCTCGCTGAGGTCGCTCAGGAAGAAGGTCAGCCTCTCGGGATCCTTGTTTTGGTTGGTGATGGTCTCCTGAGGCCCGAGCCCGAGGAGGAGGTTCGATGGGTCGATGAACTCGAGGGTCAGGGGGGTCGTCAGCGGGAGGACCACCCCCGAGACGACCGGCCTGTACGTGATGTCGCTCACGACGAGGCCCGACTCGTTGAACGCCGTGTAGAAGAACTCGGCCTCGCCGATCGACGACTCCGAAGAGATGTGGACATCGGCCTTGTGCACGGTGACGCGGATCTTCGAGACCGCGTGGGCCTTTGCTTCCCTCCTGGCGTTCTCGAATGCCTGGCGTGCCCGCTCGGCCTCCTGGCGTGCCCGACGCACCTCCTGCTCGAGCCTGTCGACCCCGGTCTCCTCCCGTGAGGCCTTGAGGCGCTGCTCGTGCCTGGGCCTGAGCACGTCGAGCACCGCGGTCACACCGGGGGAGAGGAGCTTGACCTCGATGGTCCCCGAGGGGACCCGTGCGGTCACGCGTGCCGCATGTGCGGGGGTCGCCTGCCAGAAGAGGAGGACGAGGATCGCGAAGAGCGCTACGGCGCGTGTGTCCGGGTGCCTCACGACTGTGCCTCCTGGCCCGCGGTGGGCGTCGCCGCCGGGAACGATACGATGAAGGTGGCGCCGCTGCCCTTCTGGCTCTCTACGTCGACCCACCCGTCGTGTGCGTTCACGATGTACTGGACGAGCGCCAGGCCCAGGCCTGTCCCGTTGTCCTTCGTGGTGAAGTACGGGTCGAAGATCCTGCGGGTGAGCTCCGGTGGTATACCGTAACCTGTGTCCTTGACGAGGAGGAGAACGTTTTCCTTGATCCCCATGAGGGATATCTCCAGGGAGCCGCCGGAGGGCATGGCGTCCTCCGCGTTCTTGATGAGGTTTATCAGAAGCTGCTTGAATTGTCCACGGTCTATCATGATGTTCGGGAGCTTTTCGGCGCAGGTGATCGTGGTCTCCACGTTCCTGCGCTTGAGCTCGGGCATGAGCTGGGCCACCACCGACGATACCTCCACCATCGGGTCGACGAGCTGTTTCTTGGGGTGAGGCAGCCTGGCGTACGAGAGGTACTCGTCCGTGACCTGGCTGAGCCGGTCTATCTCGGACTTGATGATGGCCAGGAGTTCCTTGGCGTCTGTCGCCGCCTCGATATCCTCCAGCTCGTCCTCGAGGAGCTCCGAGTGGAGCATGATGGACGTCAGGGGGTTGCGGATCTCGTGCGCCACGTGCGCCGACATCTGTCCCACTGCCGCCAGCTTCTCCGCTTGTATGAGCTTTTCGGTCAACGCCTTCTTCTCCGTGATGTCGACCGCGTACTGGACCACGTAGTCCACCTCGCCCTCTGAACCGAAGAGCGGTATGGCGCTTATGTCGAAGAAGTAGGGCTTGCCCTTGATGTCTATGCGCGTGTCAGACTCGGTCACGACGGACCCTGTCCTGAAGCAGCGCTCCACGAGCCTGGTGTGGCAGATCCTCTCACCCTCGGGAAAGTCGAGGGAGCAGTGCTTGTCTATCACGTCCGTGCGCTTGAGACCGAAGAGGTCGCAGGTCCGTTCGTTCACGTCGGTGATGGTGAACGACGCGTCCACCATGACCAGGTAGTGGGGTACGCCGTTGAAGATGGTCTCCAGGCGCTTGTGGGCCACGAGCACCTTGTCCGCCCACTTGTTCCTCTCCGAGGCCGCGGCCCGTTCGCGGTTGATCCTGATCATGGTGATCGTCGCCACGATCACGAAGCCGATGGAGACCGAGCCCAGGATGAGGGTGTTGTTGAAGGTCCCGGACATGAGGGAGATGACCTCCCTGTACGGGGAGGTGGCGATCGTGATCCACCGCCTGTTGAGGAAGTGGACCGACGAGAACGCGAGCAGCTTCCTCACGGGTTTCTTGTCCGGGTAGTTGGGGAAGGTGAACTCGAACATCCCGTCGTTCTTTATCTCCATGGCCTGCCTGATCTCGTCCACCCCCGAGATCTTGACCCCCTGGCGCTTGAGCTCGATGATGATGTCCTTGAGGTTCATGCCTATCCACTTGGGGTCGGGATGGTAGAGCACCATGCCGCTCTCGTCGAGCAACCAGACGTAGCCCGCCTCGGAAGGCCGTATGGGGGCCACGTAGTGCACGGTGATGTTGGAGAGGTCGATGGCGCAGCCCAGCACACCCTTGAAGACGCCTTTTTGGTCCTTGATGGGGTACGCGATGACGAAGGTCTCGAACCTGCCCGGGATGTCCGAGTACTGCTCGCCTCCCACCATGATGATGTCGGAGACGAAGGGCACGCCGAGGTCCCTCGCCACCCTGAAGTAGGTGCGGAAACTGAAATCCCTGCCCTCGAGCCCTGGCAGCACGTCCCTCGGGTAGTGGATGCGCATGACCCCGTCGGCGTCCTCCCAGAAGAGGAAGACCACCTTGTTCTTCAGGGAGGAGTACGCGTTCTTCAAGGCCGGGGCGATGGCCTCCGGGTCTCCCTGGCTCACGCGGTCCATGTGGCTCGTGAGCTCGAGGATGTTCGTGATGTCGTGCATGTACTGCTCGATGCCCATGGCGGTCTGCTGTGCGAGGAGACCCTGTTCGCGGTTGAACTGGGCCGCCATCTCGCGTTCCACCCCGTAGAAGGAGTACATGGCGAAGACCACCACGAACCCGAGCACCACGAAGCTCCCGAGCCATATGAAGATGTCCCACTTCGTCTCCTTGAGCTCGATGGTATGGCGTCTGGTCCGTATCTCTCTCGTTGCCACGTCGACCTCACCCCAGGTAGGTGTCCCGCGTGATCACGTCACCGATCTCGGCCCGCCTCGAGGCGAGCTCTTCCCTGTCGAGCGCGAACAGCGGGCTGATCTCCACGGTGACCCCGTCTCTGACATCCACGCCTATTGCACGCAGCCACGAGACGTGCCTTTTGCTCTGGAGGACCCTCGATGTCTCGAGGGAGTCCGTCCCGGTGAGATTCTTGACGGGCGCGAACTCCTCGGACCGCGTCACCTCGAGGGTGACGCTCGTCCGGGCGTGCGCCAGGGCGTCGAAGATGAAGGTCTCGAACTTGATCCCCTCGACCGTGACGGTCGTCCCGTCGGGCGCGAGGGCGGGGATCTTCTTCACGGCCCTGTGGAAGGGCAGGGCATGGGATCTCGACGCCACCTCCCGGGCGAAGTCCAGCCTCATGAGGTGGATCGCGATCGACCCCGCCCAGTGGAGCATCTCCCCGTTTTCGTCCGTGGCGTACCTGATGGCGTCGTCCATGTCGCTGTACTCGAGGAGCCTCGTCCTCCCTCCGTACTCGACCATGACCCCGACCTTCTCGTCGAAGCCCGCCTTTCTGACGACCTTGGACGACATGCAGGCGCCCTGCATGCTGTGGAGCCCCACGAACAGCGGGTCGCACACCTTGACGAGGGGGTTGTCCACCTGGAAGGTGAAGATCTCCTCGATACCCAGATCGCGCATCGCGTCGAACATGCCGGAGGTCAGGAGGGCCCTGAACACGCCGCCGTGGCCGTCCGGGTTCAGGTAGAGGCCCCCCTCCGGTGCCAGGATGAACTTCCCCTCTCCGGTCAGCGAGGGCAGCACTCCCTGGGGGAAGAAGAACACCATCCGTGGGTCAAGCCCGAGGAAGTCGTTCGCCGTGAAGTATTCCACCGTCTGTGCATGGTTGACCGGCGAGGTCATGATGAACCAGGGCACGGGTCTCCCGAAGCGCCTGCCGAGCGCGAGGATCTGCTCTGCGAACACCCTGAACAGGGTCTTTCCCGTAAGCGGGGTGACTTCCACGCACCCCTTCGGTGACTCCACCCCGAGCCTCGAGGCCTGGCCCCCGGCGACGAGGAGGGCCGCGACCTTGCCCTGTTCGAGGAGCCTCCTTCCTGCGAGAACGCACTGCGCCGCAGACGGGCTGGACGAGAATGACGCCGGCACCACGGCGGCCGGCCTCACCTCCGAAGGCGGCACCTCGGCCAACCCTTCCCCCCTCATGATCCTCTCCACGAGATCGAGGTCCACCCCCCCGAGGTCCGATTCGATGCGCATGGCCTCATGCCGCCGAGACTCATCCTCGAGGATGTCTGCGATGTGATCCTGACCCAGCCTTCTGAGCCTTTCTGCGAGCATCGAGTATCTCCTTGATCCTCTTTTCGACGCCGGAGTCCTTCGGCTTGTACAGCTCGAGGCCGCCGAGGCTCTCGGGCATGTATGCGAGGTCGAGCGCCCCCTCGTAGTCGTCGTGCGGATAGATGTAACCCCTTCCGTATCCGAGCTCCCGCATGAGCTTGGTGGGTGCGTTGCGGAGATGGAGCGGCACCTCGGGAGTCCCGGTCTTCCTGATGAGGTCCCTCACGCGGTGCTCGGTGAGATACACCGCGTTGCTCTTGGGTGCACAGGCGAGGTATATGGCCACCTCGTAGAGGGCGAGTTCCCCCTCGGGGCTCCCCACGAAGGTGAATGCGTCCCGCGCCGCAACGGCCATGCGCAAGGCGTTCGGGTCCGCAAGGCCTATGTCCTCGCTCGCGATCCTGATCATCCTGCGGACGATGAAGAGCCTGTCCTCGCCTGCCTCCAGCATTCTGCCCAGCCAGTAGACGCTCGCGTCCGCGTCGCCCGCACGCACGCTCTTGTGGAAGGCGGAGATGAGGTCGTAGTGGTACTCGCCCGAGCTGTCGTGGTAGAGGGGGCGTTTCAAGAGCCTCTCGATGTCCCCAGGCTCGATGACCTCCTTGTCGATCCGCGTCATGGCCAGCTCGAGCAGGTTCAGGGCGGCTCGCGCGTCCCCGTCGCTGGCCCGGGCGATCGCGGCGATGCACTCGTCGGCCACCTGCTTGTTCATGGATAGCAGGATCTCGTCCTGTTCGAGGGCGCTCCTGAGGATCGTGACGAGGGTGTCCACGTCCAGCGACTTCATGAGGACCACCTGGGTGCGTGAGACGAGCGGCGGGGTGAGGGCGAAGGAGGGGTTCTCCGTTGTCGCACCCACGAGGATCACCTCGGCGCTCTCCACGATCGGGAGCAGCGAGTCCTGCTGAACCCTCGTGAACCGGTGTATCTCGTCGATGAAGACGATCGGGGTCTTGCCCGAGGGGGATCTTTTCGACACGGCACGGATCTCCTGGACACCGGAAGAGACGGCCTGGATGGCGTGGAAGTCCTCGGGGAACAGGTGTTCGATGATGGAGGCCACGCTCGTCTTTCCGCTGCCCGGGGGGCCCCAGAGGATGGCCGAGCGGACAGCCCCCCTCGAGAAGTCCTCGAGGAGCGCGGATGCCTCTTCCTGGCCCATGAGGTCTTCGATGCGCACGGGCCTCCGCCTGAAGGCGAGCGGCGGGGTCTGTCCCTTCATGGCGTAGGTATAGCATGAAAAGGAGACCGCGAGAAGGAATCCACCATGGGGCCTCTCAAGCAATCCTGGTTCGTGTCGATAGGTATACGTAGGTTCTTCAAGATCCATTCCCCGTAGAACCTCCTCATACGTTGCAGGTCAGCCATGACCTGCTTTTTTTTGTTCATGCGGCCTCCGGCGCCTGGGCCGATCGTCCGTGGGGAAAGGGGTGCGCCGTGAGCTCAGGTGCACGAGGGGCGTCAAGACGGTCAGCAACGAGTGGCCGCCCCGCCTGGGGCTCGGCCTCGTCTTCGGACGCGGCGGCCGCCAGGCGGCGCCGAGGGTGAAGCGTGCACCGGTTCACCAGACAAGGGGCATGCCGGCGCCTGTCTCAAGCCCTCTCCCTGCACGCCGCACCCCGTTGTCCGTCTGTGGGGTGCGAGCCTTGTGGGCGTGCGGCGCGACGTCGAAAGGGCGGTGTGCGTGGCAAGGCGCGCCTGGTAACCCTGGCCCTCACGATGCCCAAATCCGCTCGAAGGTTTGAACAAGAAGTCACCGCGTCGATGACGCCTGGTCTGCTCCAGGCCGCAGCGGTACGGCTGGGGTACTGCAAGAAGGCACCGCGCCGATGACGCCCCTTGGGCTGCGCCCAGGGGTTTTATCGGGAAGGGGACGAGCCTCGCGTGGGATACCCTGCCTGCGGGACAGGCGTCAGGGATCGCGGCGCCATCGCCCGGCGCCGTAGCGAGAGAGGCGGTCATGTCCTGGTCGGAACAGGGGCGGTGATGCCATCGGCGTCGAGGCGTCGTCGGGACCCTGTGTGTTCCCGGTAAAGGGGCGTGTCCACCCGGCAAAGGTCCCTGCGTGTACGCCCGAGACCGCGGGTGCCTGGCATGGCTCACCTTGGCTCGTGCAGGGGATGTGCATGCCCCGGGTATGTCGGGATACGGCGATCGGCCCCAGGCGGGCCTCTCAAGCCTTGCCTTGAGGCGTCGGCGCTTTCCTGCCGGGCTGACCGGGCGTGGACGGGACGTTGGGCTCGCCGTCGTCTTCTTTCGCCTCGCCGGCGCCTTCTCGCCCAGTGCCGGGATCAGCGCCCGCCTCCATCTCCTTGAGGATGAGCGACTTGAAGCGCTTGGCGTCCGCGAATTCGGGGTTCAGGTCGAGGGCCTTCTGGAGCCAGGCGAGTGCCGTCTCCCATTCCCTCTTGTCGTAGTGGAGGCGCGCCACGTTGAAGTAGAGGTGCTCGTCGTCGGGGGATATGGTGATCGCCTTCTTGTAGTTGGCCAGGGCCTCCTCCACCATGTTGGCCTTCCTGAGCTCGATGCCGAACTCGTTGAAGATGTGCTTGTTCTCCTCGTCGAAGATGGCCTCGATCTCGGAGAGCTTCCTGAAGACATCCTTGGCCTTCTCGGTGTCGCCCATCTCCATGTACAGGGTGCCGATGCCGAAGTTCGCCCTGATGCTGTCCGGGTCGATCTTGAGCGCCTTGGTGTACTCGAACTCGGCCGAATAGTGTTCGCCCCTTGCCCTGTGCTTCTCGGCCAGTGCGATGTGGCGGTCGTGTTCGGCCTCTTCCTTGGTCTTGACGCGGTACTCGGGGTCGAGGGTGTACCGCCTGAGAAACTCGTCGATCGGGAGCTCGATCACGATACCGGTCGGCTTGCCCTCGTTCCCGAGGAAGGTGAGGCGGACCTTCTCGTCGTCCACCTGCTCGGCGATGCAGTAGTTCTTCACCCGCTGGGTCCTCTGGGTGTGGCCCGTACCCAGGGTGATGGTGGATTCCTCGAAGAAGTATCCCTTGATCTTGCTGAGGTAGCGTGAATGGTCCATACGTAGAGGATATCGGAAGATCGAGGTCGCGAGTTGAGCGTCGCGGGCCTCGTCGTCATGCATGTGCCGGTTGACTCGGCACGGCTCGGTGTGGCATCGCTGAGATCAGATCTGTGGTCGAGGGGGTGGAGATGCTCTCCATCGGATTTGTCGGCGCCGGGAACATGGCCGAGGCGATCGTGGCCGGGTTGATCGGAAGATCCTCGGTGGAGACCTCGACGGTGGCCTGCACGGACATCGTGGAGGCGCGCATGGACCACATGGCGAGGGTCTACGGCGTGAGGAAGGTGAAGGACGCACACGAGCTCGCCTCCCTCTGCGAGGTGGTGGTCCTCGCGGTCAAGCCCGGACAGGTGAGAGACGCCGTCGCCGGGATGAAGGGTGCGCATGCCGACAGGCTCGTGGTGAGCATCGCCGCCGGGGTCCCCCTGAAGGCGCTCGAGGCAATGCTCAAGCCTGGATCCCGCATCGTCAGGGTGATGCCCAACGCATGCTGCCTCGTGGGGCAGGGCGCATCGGTGATGTGCGCCACGGGCGCGTGTTCCGAGGAGGATCGCGCGGCGGTCAGGCGCATCTTCGAGTCGGTGGGCATGTGCATCGAGCTCGACGAGCGCCACCTCGACGCGGTCACCGCGCTGTCGGGCTCCGGTCCCGCCTTCTGTTTCGTCTTCCTGGAGGCGCTCGCAGACGGCGCCGTGCGCTCTGGGCTGCCCAGGGACCTGGCGTACATGCTCGCCGGGGCCACGCTCAAGGGGGCGGCGGAGATGGCCCTCAGGCTTCAGAAGCACCCCGGCCAGCTCAAGGACATGGTGACCTCGCCCGGCGGAACCACCATCGAGGGGATCGCCGCGCTTGAGGCGGGGGCCTTCAGGTCGTCGGTCATGGAGGCGGTGAGGGCCGCCTGGCTGAAGGCGCGGGAGATCTCCGAGGGGTGGTGACCTCCCCGGTTGCCCCCGGGGGTGTCAAACCTTCGAGTTCTTGATGATCTCCAGGGCGTCCTTGGGCGAGTCGACGAGGGTGAAGATGGTCCTGTCCTCGGGCGAGATCATGTTCGCACCCAGCATGGTCTCGTTTATCCATTCCAGGAGCCCCGCCCAGTAGTCGGAGCCGACGAGGATCACGGGAAAGGGTTTGAGCTTGTCCGTCTGGATGAGGGTGAGGGCCTCGAAGAGCTCGTCCATGGTCCCGAAGCCGCCCGGGAAGATGACATAGCTCATGGCGTACTTCACGAACATGACCTTGCGCACGAAGAAATAGCGGAAGTTGATGTGGATCGTGGTGTAGGGGTTGAGCTTCTGCTCGAAGGGGAGCACTATGTTGAGCCCGACGGACTGGCCCCCTGCCTCGAACGCCCCCTTGTTCGCCGCCTCCATGATCCCAGGCCCCCCGCCGGTGATCACCGTGAACCCCTCCTCGGCGAGCAGGCGGCCCAGGGTCTCGGCCATCACGTAGAACTTCTCCCCCGGTTTCGTCCTGGCCGACCCGAAGATCGTGACCGCCGGTTCCAGGGGGGTGAGCTGTTCGATGCCGTCCACGAACTCGGCCATGATCCTGAACACCCTCCAGGATTCCTGGGGCTTGATCTGGTCTATGAGGTACTGCTCGCCTTTCACGTCCGCCCTCCAAAACGATAGCGTCTGTTTGCCCTATCGGCAACGGTGATGCTAGCATTGAGCCGCCGTGTACGACCTGCACATCCATACCCGATATTCGTCGGACGGGCAACACGACCCTGCCGCCCTCGTCGAGATGGCGGGCGCGGCGGGGCTGAGAGGGATAGCCTTCACCGACCACATGGATGTGACCGCGGCGCGCGAGTCCCGGCTGATCGCATCGACCCGCGGCGTGCGCCTGTTCACGGGGGTGGAGATCTCCACGGTCTTCGAGGGCGAGGAGCGCCATCTCCTCCTCTACGGGTTCGAGCCGTCGGACAGGGTGCTCGGCGCCTTCCTCGAGGAGACGTGCAGGCGTGCCTGGGAAAGGGCTCACGAGGTCATCGAGGTCTTCACGGGGATGGGCTTCTCGGTCGGGGCCGAGGACGTTGACGGGTGGGGCTCGTCCATGCCGACCGGGGTGTCCCTGCTCGACGCCCTGTTGAGGAGGAACAGGCACGACCCGAGGCTTGCACCCTACCTCGAGGGCCCCAAGGCGTCCTCGCCGTACATGAGCTTCTACCAGGACTACGCCCTGGGCGACGTGGGCGAGATCGTGAGGCGGGCCCTGCCCGGGCTCGTGGACACCATGAGGCTCCTCGCGGGGAGGGGGATCCTCGTGCTCGCACACCCCTGCGACATACCGGTCGAGTCGCTTGAGCGCCTCGTGCCCGAGGGGCTCAGGGGGATCGAGGCGTACAGCACGCACCACACGGGAAGACAGGAACTCCGCCTCGTGGAGGCGGCGCGCACCCTCGGCCTGTGGGTGAGCGCGGGCTCCGATTTCCACGGTGAGCGCATAAAGCCCGGGATCCGCCTCGGCGGATGCACCGGTCAGCCTGACGCAGGGCTCGTGGAGGCGCTCATGGCCCTGTCCGGGTCGTGAGGGGCCTCACTCGGAGAGGATCACGGGCTCCAGGAGGATCACGAGCTCGGCGGTCCGCACGGACTTGCTCTCCTGCTTGAACAGGTAGCCGAGGTACGGGATGTCGCCGAGGATGGGGACCTTCGTGTTCTCGGTCGCAAGGTCCTTGCTGATGAGGCCCCCGAGCGCGATGATGTTCCCGCTCTTGACCCTGATCTGCGACGAGACCTCCTCGAGGTCCACCTTGGGCAGCGTGTAGAGGTTGTCGTGCACGGTGCGTTCCTCGAGCGTCACGATCCGGCTCTTGATCGGGGTGATGCTCAGGTTGACCGCGTAGTTGTCGAGGTCGATGCTCGGCACGACGCCGAGCATGACGCCGTCGAAGATGGACCCCACGGTGACCTCGGGCGTGATGACCGTCGACCCGCCTTCCACGCTCGTGGTCGTGACCTTGATCTCCTGGATGTACGAGGAACTCGTCCCGACGCTGATGAGGGCGCTCTGGCCGTTCGTCACCCTGATGCGGGGGTTCGACAGCACCTTGATGTCCCCGAACTCGGCAAGGGCGTTCAAGGCGGCGTCAAAGCCGTGCTTGGACGACCCCACCTGGATCTCGAGGGCCGGCGTGAGCGTGCTGGTGTCGAGGGAGAGGTGCTGGCTGATGGGGTTGAAGGCGTAGTCCCTGATGGTTCCGTGTATGCTGCTCCAGTCGATGCCGTACCTGCTCGTGTCCTTGAGCGAGACCTCGATGACCTTGGCCGTGATGAGCACCTGGGAGTTGTAGTGCGCCTTGAGGGTCTTGATGTAGGCGTCGATCCGCTCGATGGTGTCCCTCATGTCGTTGATCTCGAGGAATCCCAGCGCCCTGTTGAGGGAATAGGTCCCGTACGGGCTGAGGCATGACTTCACCGTCTCCTCGACCTGGGCGAAGATGTCCTTCGAGGATGGCGTGACGGTGTCCTTGATCGAGAACTCTCCCTTGAGCGTATCGCCCGAGGACGACCCTGACGACCCCGATGACGATCCCGACGACGATCCGAGGTAACTGCTCCCTATCACGTCGCCGCCCACCCTGATCGTGGTCTCCTTCTGCGAGGAGAGGAAGGTCAGCGAAAACGTCCTCGACTCCGTGCCCTTCACGTGCAGGGTGTTCCTCTTCACGCTGGAGAAGAGGTGGAGCGCATGGTCGACGCTTGAGAGCGCCTCGTCCAGGGGCGTCTTCGTGAACGTGATGGACACCGTCGGCACCTCGATCTTGGACCGCCGCGCCCCCGCAGGCTGCATCGACTGGCCTTGCACGCCGGATGGGACCTGCGCGGCCGTGGTGGAGAGCTCGGGTTGGGCGCTTATGAGCCGTGAATCGATCACGAGGTCGAGCCCCGCCTTCTGGGCGATGGCCGCGTAGATTTCCGAGAAAGGAGCGTTCTTGGCGGTGAGCGTTATGGTCTTGCCTTTGAGCGGGTCGTGGGGCGCTTCCTTGGGCTCCACCCTCATGGGTGCCTGCGGCCTCGGTTCGACCTGCGCCTTACTCGCCATCTCCTTCTCGATGACGGGCGACTCGCGCTTCATGGCCCTGTCCACTGCGCACGAGCACAGGAGCGCAAGGGACGTAAGACAGACGGTCAACGCTGTGATCCCCCTAGTATGGCTTGACATGGTATGTCTCCCTGGTCCCGTTTGTGCGGACGATGGTCACCCTGTCTTTCTGGATGGATTCGACGGTGAAACCGTCCGCTTTGTGACCTGTCTCCATCCTCTTTCCGTTGATGATGCAATAACCGTCAGGTCCCTCGTCCACGACGAGGCTTACCTCGACGCTTTCCTTCTCCGTGGGATTGCCGCGCGCCTGCATGCCTTCCCCAGGGACGTGACCCCACACGGTCCACTCGTGCCTGAACACGTCCTTGACTCCCGAGCGGCCCTCAGGTTGCCTCTCGGTCAAGGTCACGGAGTGGAGTTGATCGATGAACGTCAGGATCTCCGGTCTCTCGACCCGGTAGGGCGCCTCGGCCGGCATCAGGAAGAGGACCGCGGCGACGGCGGCCAGCGCCGCGGCATGCGGGGCGAAGAGCACGAGGAGCCTGTTGTCTATCTTCATCGTCACGGGTTCCCCCCGAGCTTGAAGCCCTTCATGGTCACCGAGATTCCGAAGGAGGTGCTCTCCGCAACGGCGCTTTCCAGGAAGAAGATCCCGTCTGCGTACGTGTCCCTAGTCTTTTCCATGAGGCGCGAGAGGTCGTTGTCGGTCATGCTGATCTCGTAGTCGATCTGGGCGGACCCGCCGGCCGCGAGGAGCTCGAGCTTCGGCATGGTCTTCTTGACCGATTCGAGCTTTTCCTCGTACACGGCCGTCTGGCCGGCCATGGTAGTGAGGTAGGCCAGTCTCGCCTTCTCCCGCGAGAGGTTCCGGACGCTCTGGCGGTGCAGCGTGACCGATACGGTAAGCAAGAGCGCGCCCAGGAGGCCGAGCGCCACGGCAGCCTTGAAGTACCTCACGGCATCACCTCGCACTCGAGCTTGAACCAGCTCGTATCGTCTGTGTGCCTGAAGGAGGCGTTCTTGACCTGGTACGTGGAGTTCATCCTGGACACGATCCTCGAGAAGACGGTCTTCGAATCGGGGTATGCGACGTTCACGAGCCCTTCCACGGTGAGGCCGAACGACTTGGACAGCGCCGTCCTCTGGCCTTCGACAGCCTCGGGGATCACTCGGGGGGATTGGCCCCCCTGGCCCTGGGTACCTCTCTCGAGCGCGACCCTCGTGAGATAGACGTGTTCGGGCATGAGCTCACAGACCGCCTCGACGAGGGAATCGAACCTCGGCTCGCTCTGGAAGTCCCGGTAGGTCTTCATGAGCTCGTTGATCCTGGAGACGTCCACGTTCAGGTTCACCGTGGATGCACTCTTCTCGAGCCGTCCCACGAGGGTGGAGACCTTGCGCGATTCCTGCACGGCCCTGGCCTCGAGAAAACGTGCGCTCGAATGGTTGATGGATGCGAGACCAAGCCACACGGCGCTCATGACGATCATGAGAAGGGAACACACCATGGAGATGCGTGAGAACCTCACGAGCGTCCTGGTGGTTCGAAGCCTGTCGGTGGTGAAGTCGTACCGGGGACCCATCGCGGTCCCGAACAGGCATGCATACTCGATGCCCGTGTCGGGAGCGAATGCCGCGGGGACCCCTGCCACCTCCACGCCGTGCCTCTCCAGATCGGATGGGGAAACCTCCCCGGCGCCGAGGAGATAGATCTTGGCGACTTTCTCCCTGTGGGTGCCGGCGAGCAGGGAGGTGATCTCCTTGATGCCCGATACGGTCTCCGCGACGGGGTCGAAGGATTCTGCGGCATTCACGGTGATCAGGTAATAGATGACCCCGTCTTTGGCTGCGATGATGCGGATATGCCGTGCGTCTTGGGCCACGAGCAGGGCCATGGACTTCTCGAAGAGCCTGAGCGTCTCGGCCAGGGCCGCCTCCACCGGGCAGCACGCCTCCACCACCGCGTTGTCCTCGTCGAGCATGCCGAGAGGGCTCAGGTTGGACAGGGGCAGGACCAGGAAAGAATACTTCCCCTTGAGATCGTCCGTATCCTCGAGCTTTATGGCGGAGATCCGGTATTCCTCCCTGAACAGGCCGATCTTGTCGACGGTGGTCTTGATGTGGGCCTTGGCCGCGGCCTCGGAGACACGCGAGAACTCTCCGATGTCGGAGTAGACCGACCGCGCACAGATACAGACGCGCACCCCGGGATGTCTCGTGGCGAGCTTGCAGAGGGTCTGGGTGTCCACGACCTGGACGCGCTCGAGCACGCATGCCCCGCCCTCGATCCTGTACCGCGCGACACGGTGGTCGGCATCGCCGAGGAGCGCGGCGTACCCTTTCTTTCCCCTCGCAGCCCAAAGGCGCATTACTGCTTCTCCCGAAGCCGTTTCCCATCGTTTCGGCAGGCGCCCAGCCATTCTTGACGATAAGGTCGGGGTCTCCGGCGGGTCTCAGGGGAGGAGGCCGTGGAGATACGCGAGGCTCACCGCCTCGAGGACGTCGTCGTAGGATGCAGTGAACGGCTCGTACGGCGATGCGAAGCGGTTGTTGTCGAAGATATCCACGATGGTGTTGTTGTTGTCGTCGTTCGGCGGGTTCACCCTGAAGTCCTCGCCCGCCGAGAGCACGATGAACGCCGCCTTGATGTTCGTCCCGTCGCTGAAGAGGTCGGGGGTGAGGGTCCCTGAGATGAGGTCCGCCAGGCGGGTCTTGAGCTGGGCCGCAGAGGTCGTCGAGCACAGGTGGGAGTCGACGGCGTAGAACAGGGTGGTGCTGTAGGGGTCCTTCCCCGGTATGCCGAGGGTGGCCCACGGCAGGTACCCGTTCAGCCTGCCTGCGCTCTCGTTTCCGCCCGTGTTCGCGCTCGCATAGGGGAGCCTGCCGGTCGCGAGCGCATACCCGATGACGGCCGTCTTCGCCTCCTTCACGAGGACGCGGTTGTCCTTGAGCTTGTTCTGCTTGACGAGCATGGGGAGGAGTTGCGCACCCAGCCCGATGAGCAGCCCGAGGATCACCATGACGAAGGCCACCTCTATCAGCGTGAAGCCGCTCTTGGCGCCGTGCCGCCCAGAAATCCTCCCGGTGTCGTGCACTGGTCGCATGTCAACCTCCTCCGAGCTGGGACATGAGGTCGTAGACCGGGCCGATGAGGGACACGACGATGAAGATGAAGAGGCCGCCGGACAGGATCATGACCATGGGTTCTATCATCTTGCCCGCGGCATCCACGAAGCGGGAGGTCTTCTCCTGGTACACGTCGGCAAGGTAGCCCAATCGTCCCTCGAGGGTGCCCGTCTTCTCCCCCACGCTCACCATCTTGAGCGTCACCGCGTCGAAGAACCCCGTCGATTCGAAGGATTCGAGGAGCGAGCTGCCGGAGGCGGTGGCATGCTTGATCGAGGTGATGACCTTCCTGACGAGGGGATTGCCGTGAAGCTTGAGCAGGATGTCCAGGGACCGGGTGAGGGTGAGCCCCGACCTGAGCATGAGCGAGAGGCTCGAGAAGAGGAGCGTGAGCATGGAGGACTTGAGCATGTCGCCGACGAGCGGGACCCTGAAGGCCGTCGCGGTCAGCACGTACCTCGCTGCATCGAGCTTCATGACGAAGAACAGGCCGGCTGCGGCGAGGACAAGGGGGACAGGGGTGAGGTACCAGTATGCCTGCACGAAGCCCACGACCCTCACCAGCGACAAGGTGATGTCGGGCAGGCGCACGTTCATGTCCTGAAACGTCGTGACGAGCCGCGGGAGCACGTAGAAGAGCCAGAAGATCATCACGCATCCCATGGATGCCATGACGAAGGAGGGGTAGATGAAGGCCTTCTTCACCTGCGAGACGATCGCATCGATCTTCCTCAGGTAGGAAGCGGTGTTGGTGAGCGCATCCCTGATCGTTCCCGTTTCCTCGCCGATCTTGGAGAAGAACACGAGGATGGCGGGAAAGACGGAGCCCTGGTGGGAGAAGGCCCCCGAGAGGCTTTCCCCCCTGGAGATCTCGGAGATCACCTCGCCGATCGCCTTCTTGAGCCTCTTCGAGCCGACCGTGTCCCTGATGGTCTCGAGGGAGTCCAAGAGGGGGAGACCGCTCCCGATCATGGAGCCCAGGGACTCGCAGAACTCGACGATCTCCATCCTTCCCACGGAAGGCTGCAGGGATTCCATGATCCTGGCGATACCCGGCCAGGTTTGCCGCCTGTACGAGACGAGCGTGAGGTCGCTTGCGGAAAGCGTCTGGACGAGTTCCTCGATGTCCTCGAACTCCGCCGAGGACGTGATCACGGTGCCGTCCTTCCGCATGGCGCTGTAGGTGAGAAGCATCAGCGCAACACCCTCCACGCCTCCTTGAAGCTCGTCTTGCCCGAGAGGATCTTGCGTGCGCCGTCGGCGACCATGCTCACCATGCCCTCCTCGAGGGCCCGTTCCCGGATCTCGAAGGGGTGGGCCCCCGTGGAAATGAGCCGTTCTATCTCTTTGGTCACCACGAGGATCTCGGAGACCATGGTCCTGCCCAGGTACCCTGTCTTGATGCACCTCGGGCATCCGACCGGGGCGTAGAGCCTGGTGCCCGGGGCGATGCCGAAGATGCGCATCTCGTCCTCGCCAGATTGGTATTCCTGCCTGCAGTGGGGGCAGAGCGAGCGCACGAGGCGTTGCGCGATCACGCAAACGAGGGAAGAGGAGATCATGTAGTCCATCATCCCGAGATCCTTGAGTCTCGGCACGGCACCCACCGAGTCGTTCGCGTGGATCGTGGACAGGACGAGGTGCCCTGTCTGGGCCGCTCTCAGGGCCATGGACGCCGTGTCCGCGTCGCGGATCTCGCCTATGAGGATGACGTCCGGGTCCTGCCTGAGGAAGGCCCTGACCGCGCTCGAGAAGGTGTATCCGGCCTTCTCGTTCACCTGGGTCTGGCGGATGAGGGGGAATTTGTACTCGATGGGATCTTCGACCGTGACCACGTTCTTCTCGATGGCGTTGATCTCCCTCAGCGCCGCGTACAGCGTGGTGGTCTTTCCCGACCCCGTGGGGCCTGTGACGAGGACCATGCCGTAGGGTTTGCGGAGGATGTCGTGGATCCTCAGGACATCCGACTCCTCGAGGCCGAGGCTCCTGATGTTGTAGAGCTCCTCGGACGCGGAGAGGATCCTCATGACCATGTTCTCTCCGAGCGCGACCTTCAGGGTCGACACCCTGATGTCGTAGGTCTCGTTGAGGAAGTCGAAGGAGATCCTGCCGTCCTGGGGCTTTCTCTGCTCCGATATGTCCATGTCGGCCTTGACCTTGAGCGCGGAGACGATCCTGTTATGGAGATCCAGCGGGAAGGTGTAGAAGGGGTACAGGATGCCGTCGATACGGTAGTGCACCTGGGTGGTCCTGGGCGTCGGCGTGATGTGGATGTCCGTGGCCCTCGCGTTGATCGCGGCCATGATGATGAGGCGGGAGAGCTTCTCGGGGTCGACCTCCTGGGGGTTGTACTTTGCGTGCTCGAGCTGCTGCTCGATCTCCTCGTCGATGGGGTGTTCGAGAAGGTAGTAGTCTTTCTCTATGTGCTTCTGTATCTGTGAGGCCGACGCGGCGACGCACCTGACGCGCCGCTGGGACACCCTGGAGGCGAGGTCGATGACGCGCGTGTTGTCAGGCTCGCTGGTCGCGATGGTCAGGGTGGTATCCTCGAGACCGACGGGCAGCACCGAGTGCTCGCGCGCGAACTGAACGGGCAGTGCGGACAGGGCCTCTCTCGGGGGCGTGAAGTGTCGGAGTTCGAGGAAGTCGATCCCGCACTGGCTGGCTATGGCCTGTGCGAGCTCGGTCTGCGTGACGAGCCCGAGGCGCAGGAGGATGTCGCCCACGCGCTCCCTCGTGGCGCGCTGCTCGAGGAGGGCGAGCCCGATCTCCCGCTCCCCTATGATGCCGGCGTCCTTGAGCAGGTCTCCGATCCTCTTCTTTTCCATGGCCACCTTCCGCCGGGCCCCGTCTCCTCGCCGGGGGCCTCCTCAGCTGCGATCTTCCCACGGTTGCAACAGCCCCGGTCTCTGCGAGACGGGCTCGATCGTCCTCGCCGGGATGAAGGCACCTGCCTTCGAGCGAGGCTTTCCGGGCGAACCGGGATGTGCCTTGCGGGTCACATGCGCCAGTAGAGGATCTTGTTCGTCTGGGTCGTGTAGGCGCTGTTTGCCCGGATGGCACCGGTGTTGTAAATGCCGTCGTCGTACTTCATGTCGATCTGCTCGGCGGCGTCGTACGGGATCGCGTTGAACACGACCGCGTTGGACTGGAGTGCCGCGTTCCACTGGATCTGTGCCCAGCTCCCGTACGGGTTCTGGGGACAGCTGTTGGCGGTCCCGTTGTAGTTGCCGTTGATGATCTGGGCGAGAACCAAGTCCTCGAAGAGGTACCAGTACTCGTTGCCCGTGATCTGACCGTCCTGGTTGCCGTTGTGCGTGTCGTTGGGCGGGATGCTCGCCTGGTTCTCGTCGCCGGGGTACACGTTGTACCTGTCGTAGAAGGCGTAGTAGGCGGCGGTCAGCGAGTCTTTCTGGTTGACGAGCTTCTTGATCTTGGCGTTCTGGATGAGGGCCTCTCCCTTGAGGACGCCCGTGATGAGCAGGCCTATGATCACGAGCACCAGCGCCAGCTCCACGAGGGTGAAACCCCTGGTATCCTTGCGTCTGAACCTTTCCATGTGGGTTCCTCCTGTTCTCTTTTTCATTGCCGGGCCCACCCTCGCAGGGGGTGAAACCTGCATGACATATCGGAACGGGGGTGAGCGCACTTGAATACACCCGCACGAGAAGGGGCTTCCCGCCCTCCTCCAGGTGCACAGCGTCGCCGCCTGACCTTCGGACAGTCATGCCCACGGGAAAGGTCGGGACGGGCTCTGCAGTCTCACAAGACATCCGTGGCATGCTGTATGTCGGGAGGGAAAGGTGGTGTGCATGCGGGGTGCCCTGTGAGGGTCTCGGCCCATGGCATGGGTGCGCGGAGCGGGAGATGGGAGGGTGACCCGCAAGGTCTCCCCGATTGTCCTTCCCGGCCGGCATCCCTGGGACGGGGCGTGAGCGCTGATGCGTCGGCCCTCAAGGGACCCCGCGGATCTTCATGCCCATGAAGCGGGGTGTGAGGAGGGGGAGGGACGAGACATCGATCTCGAGGGGCTGACCCGAGAACGAGATGAGGCGCAGGAGCCCCGCGTCTGCATCCAGGCTCGGGCCGAACGCCACGCCGGTGCACAGGGTCGTATCCTCCAGGATTCCGCCCGTGGACGCGTCGAGCACGACGAGAGCGGAGACGCCCTCGTCCGCGCCGCGGATACCGTCTTGGACCCGCCACACGACCAGGTACACCTTGGCATCCATGACGGTGACCCCGGTGATGCGGCCGGGAGCGATGGATGCGGACCAGGTCAAGGCTGCTCCAGAAAAGAGGTGGACCCTGTCGGGGGTGACCGCGAGAACGTGCCTTCTGCCGGAAAGGGTGAAGGACCTGACGTCTGTGACCGCTTCTTCGTCACCCGTGGCAAGCACGCTCGACCACGACAGATCGGCGTCGAAACCCAGGACGAGCCCGTCGGACGTTCCGGCAGCCACCTCGCCCGTTACCGGGTCGTACCTGACGACCGTGATCTCGTGGCCTGCATCGATGCTGCAAACCGGTTCTCCGTCGTCGATGCCCACGGCGGTGAGGGAAGCCCCGTCCGCCACGTAGACCGTGGATGCCGATGCGTCCCAGGACGAGGCCTTCCGGCTCCAGATGCGTCCAGATCCCCATGCCACGGACGAAAGGTCGCCCGAGGCGTTCGGGCCTGCGAGCACCCGGTCTTTCCTGATCGAGACGACCCCTCCTGCGCCTTCGAAGAGCCACTCGATGCCGCCTCCGGCGAGGTCGATCAGGACGGCGGCATCCCTCGAGGTGGTGCACGCGAGCATGCGTCCCGAGAGCGCGACGGAACGGGCCGCGCCCCTGAGAACGATGTCTTGGCAGGCGAAGCACTCGCCGGGATCGGCCACGGACCGCCGCGCCCGTGACCACACGTCGGCGCCCACCCCCGAAACGTCGAGCCTGCCTCCCGCGTTCAGGAGGTGGATCACCCCGCCTGGGTGAACGACGGGCGGGAGGCTCGCCGTGACACCCGCAGGCGCCAGGCCTTCGGGTGTGGGCATGAACATGCCTCAGCCCTTTGAGGCCGCAGCCCGGAGAAGGGGTGTGTCGGGACCGATCACGTGCACCCTGACGCCCCGGGACCGTGCGTATGCCGCGACGTCGTCCAGGCAGTGGGACCCTTCACCTTCGACGGCGGTGTCCATGGGATCCCCGTCCCTGTCGTAGTCCCTGAGCCAGCCGGGCAAGTCCCCGTCCGAGAGGGGGATCCCGGCCGTGGCGACCACGATATGCCTGGGTTCGAGCCTGGGATCGTTGAACCTGTCGATCGCCCTGAAGAGCGCCTCCGCCAGGGGAGCCTCAGGCGCCGTGGGACAGGCCGAGGCGAGGACCCTGGTGATGGGGCCGGGAGAAGGGGAGAAGGGGGCCCTCAAGCCGCCTGAGGTGCTCTCCAGCCCGAAGCAGGCATGATCGAGGCCGGCAAGGAGGTGGTAGACGTTCGAGAGGGCGAACGTCCAGCACGACATGGCGCCCGTGCGGGAGGAGCCAGTGGGGGCGCGTTCGTGGCTGTTCCCGAAATCACCCCTGAAGAAGGTGCCGGCGGTGGTCGCAAGGCTCGATGCGATCTCGCTGCAGCCTGAGACACGCACGATCTGTCCCGCCGCGTTCTTGAGGTAGAGTGCCTGGGGCTCGTAGTCGAAACCCGACGAGATGCGCATGAGCTGCGAGTCGTCCAGGAGCACCAGGATGCCAGGAGATCGGGCCGGGACAAGATCCATGGGAAGGATGGGCGAGCACGGCTGGCTCTGCATGACGCGCATGGAGTATGCACAGGCGCCTTCGGTCCTCGTCTCGACGAGTACCGAGGAGAAGTGGATGTGGTCCCAACCCTCCGGCGCGCCCAGGAAGGTGGATGTCCGCTTCGCATCGTCACCTTCACCGGCGAGCAGGGTGCGTCCGAGGATGTCCGCGAAGGCACCCGCCGACTTGAGGTGGACGAGGGCCAGGGAGGCGGCGGCGAGGGTCAGGGCTATCGTTGCGGTGAGGAAGACGAGGCAGAGCGCAAGGATGAAGCCGCGCTCACCTGACGGGAAAGCGGAAGTGCACGTGTTTTGAAACCTCATGAGAGGCGGCCTCCAGAAAGATGGAGAGATCTCCCCCGAGTGCGCGGGGTTCGAACCTCGTGATCGCCTCGGCGAGAAGCTGGGAGTTCCTGTAGAGACCGTCCGGCTTGAGCTCGTAGTGGACGGCGGGCACGATCCGCTCGCCGGCGCGCACGTCGGCCGGATGGCCGATGGGTACGCGCAGGGAACCCCGCCGGTACGAACCGGACACGACGCCCGCCGACGTGTCGGTGATGACCCCCAGGAAGGCCCAGAAGTCCGGCCTGCCGTCACTGTCGATATCCACGGTGTCGAGCGTCAAGGCCGCCCCGCCGGTCTCGGCGATGACGGCGTAGTACGGCGGGGCCTTGACCGGGTGGACCTGGATCCCCGGGTGCTGGGAGGTGACGGGTATGCCGGCTATGAACAGACCGTTGGACGTGACCCTGAACGCCAGGCTGCGAGGCATGAGGCACGCAGCCTGCGCCAGGTCCGTGTGCAGCTCGAGCGAGGCCGCCCTCAGGGACTGCATGCAGGACCAGGTATCCCTCGCGGCCTTGTAGAACGTGGAGGACACGAGGTACAGGTGGTACAGGCCGATGGTCACGAGCGAGGCGCACGCGAGCGCAACCATGAGTTCCACGAGGCTCATGCCCTTCTCCGGTGGGTCGGCAAAAAGGCCTCCGGGGCCCTCGGCAACCCGGTCCGCGTGTTCGAGGGGTCTCGCGCCCTCTCCCATGGACGCCTCCTGCAGAAAGGGGTCTGTGCTCCAAAGGGGGGTAAGCGACGGGTATGCATCAATGGAGCGTCAGGGGAGCATGGCGTGCCGCGGTTGCACGAGATCCTGCGGCTTCGCGCGGTGGACTGCCGTTCGGCCTCCTCTCAAGGGGCAAGGCTCGCTCCCTCATGACATGCCAGACACCCATCTTTACCACCCGTCCGTCTTGGAGTCAAGCACAGGGGAAGATCGCGGGCAACGGCGAGCGACCGGGGCCGCGAGCGGCGGGAAAGCGTTCCCGGGAGAAGGCGGCGCATGAGGGGAAAAAGCCCGTGGACATGCCGGGGAGATCTTGATAATACATCCAGCCAGTCCCCTATGTCGCACAAACCGTCCTATGGAAACGCCACGATCGTAGTCATCGTGGGGATGGCAATCGCAACGGCGCTCTTCCTCGTCGTGCCGCTGGGCGGCAAGCTCGGCGATCTCAGGGAGGCGGCCATCTCGTTCATCTTCAAGAAACCGCCGCGTTTCGTGTCGCTCGAGGCGGACGTGGAGGGCGTACCGAACGTGGTCAAGGCCGGGCAGTCGCTGAGGATCAAGGGCGGCGAGACGCTCATCATCAGGAAGATCACGGCGAACACCTTCTTCGAGTCCTACCTTACGGCCGACGTCGAGGGATTCGGCAGGCCCAACGACGTGAACGAGCCCATAGACACCGCCGAGATCAGGGACCGTCTCATGGGCACCGGCGTCCACTCCGTGCCGATCACGGTCTCTTACCTGGATCGTGTCATAGCCAAGGTCCCGCTCGAGATCTCCCTTACGACGCAGGACTTCGAGGACAGGCTCGCTGCAGCGAAGACCGACAAGGAGAAGATCGCCGTCCTGAGGTCCGCCCACGAGGCCTTCCCAAGGGAGGAGACCTTCCTCAAGAGGCTCACGGACCTCCTTTCCGCCCAGGGTGATTATGCGTCCCTCATCGATATCTACAAGGCGGACTCGGCCCGGGACCCGCAAAACACGACGCTGCTGGCTTCCCTGTCGCTCTTCTACCTGAAGGCGGGCAGGCTCGACGAGGCCCTGGACGCCTGCAAACGGATCGTCGACGCAGGAGCAGCCGACGTGGAGATCTACCGGAGAATGGCCTACATAGCCGGCATGAAGGGTGATTTCGACGGCAGGGTGAGCTACCTCAAGAAGGCCATGGAACTCGACCCGAACAACCAGGATGTGGTGGTCGACCTCGCCAAGACCTACGAGCAGGCCGGCTTCGAGGGCAAGGCCATGGAGGTGTACAGGGGGGCGGGCGCCTCTGCCAGGGACAGGGAGATCCTCGTTCCGCTCGTGAGGGACGCGCTCTCGAGGAAGGATTACCGCGAGGCCAAGACCCTCCTCGAACGGTACGTGAAGCAGTACCCCGACGACGCGAACGCGCTGGCACAGCTGGCCATGGTCAACGGGAGGCTCGGTGAGACGAAGTCCCAGATAGAGAACTACGAGCGCGCCGCAAGGATCTCTCCCGACAAGGCGGTGCTCTGGTACAACCTCGGGGTGTCCAGGGAGAAGGCCGGGGATCACCAGGGGGCCCTGGAGGCCTACGAGCGGGTGCTCGGCCTTGCGGGCGGGGACACGGACGCCCTCTCGGGCGCGGCGCGCACCGCCCTCAAGCTCGCCCGCTACCAGCAGGCCAAGAGGTACTACGAGGACCTGGCGAAGAGACAGGCCACGAGGGAAAACCTCAGGGGCCTCGTGGCGGCGTCACTGGGGGCCAAGGACGAAGAAGCGGTGATCAGGGCGTGCAAGGCCTTCCTGGAGAGGTACAGGGACCACGACGTCGCGGTGATCCTGGCCGGTGCATACGAGTCCCGCGCTGCATCCAAGCAGGGCCGTGCGAGGCTCGACGACCTCGCCAAGGCCCTCGATGCGTACAAGACGGCACGCGCCATAGACCCGAGCTCGAAGATTGCGTCTGAGAAGATACCGGAGTTGAGCATCGCGGTGATCAAGCTGAAGAAGTCTGCGTCACCGTGACGGCACCCTCGAGGAAAGAACGGGGCGAAAGGGAAGCAACGACGATCCATGCGCAGGATGATAGCCATAGGGGACATCCACGGCTGCCTCGGCAAGCTCGAGGACCTGTTCAGGGTGATCGAACCGGGCGCTGATGACCGCATCGTGTTCTTGGGCGACTACGTGGACCGAGGCGACGAGGTGTTCGAGACGGTCGAGTTCCTCGTCGATTGTGCATCGAGGTACGACTGCGTGTTTCTCAGGGGCAACCACGAGGACATGTTCCTCCAGTACCTCGAGTTCGGCGGGAACGAGAGGGTCTTCTTCGCGAACGGCGGGCTCAGGACGATCGAGTCCTATGTCGGCCCCGACGGGCCCGCCTCGAGGGAACAGGTGCAGAGGTCCATGCCCGAGTCCCACCGCAGGTTCTATGCGAATCTCGAGTGGTTCCACGAGGAGGGGGGCTACCTCTTCGTGCATGCGGGCCTCCGGCCGGGAGTCTCCCTTAAGGATCAGGACAGGAGGGACCTGGTCTGGATCAGGGACGAGTTCATCGCGCGCCCCACGGGCCTCCCCCTCAAGGTCGTCTTCGGCCACACCCCCTTTTCCAGGCCGCTGGTGAAGCCGGACAAGATAGGGATAGACACCGGGGCCGTCTATGGGGGGCCGCTCACCGCCGTCGTCCTGCCGGAGGAGAAGTTCCTGCAGTCGGAAAGGTAGGGGCCCTGTGGCGAAAACGGTGTCGAAGGACTATTACCGGACGCTCGGCCTTTCCCCCGACGCCTCGACCCGCGAGATCAAGAAGCGCTACAGGGAGCTCGCCATGAAGTTCCACCCGGACCGCAACCCTGACGACCAGGAGGCGGCCGAGCGCTTCAGGGAGATCACCGAGGCCTACGGGGTGCTCGTGGACGAGTCCAGGAGGAGGGCTTACGACGCGCGCACGCAGGGGGCGTTCGACCGGGCGGCCGTGTTCGAGGACATCTTCGCGAACAAAGATTTCAGGGAGGTCTTCGAGGGGCTGCCCATAAGCAGGGCCTGGCTGGAACGGATCCTGTGGGCGGGCCGTATCGTGGCCTACGAGGCGATCGTGGTAGGGGGGCCGCCGTCGGCGGTCCTCAAGCGTTCGGCGGCGAGGCTCGCCTCGGAGGGTGCGCGGCGCATGTTCCACGCGGTGATGGACATGCACGAGCGTCTCGTCTTGCCCGTGGCCGACGCGGGCCAGGGCCGGACGGTGACCCTTGAGTACCGGCCGGGATTCACCGTGCGGCGTATCAGGGTGAAGATCCCCCCGAACACCGGTCAGGGCACCGTCCTGAGGATCAGGGGCATGGGCAGGAGGGGGCCCCTGGGGAAGGCCGGGGATCTCTACCTGCACGTGTCCATCGACGGTTCGTAGAGGACCACCTGATTCTTGCCGCGCGCCTTACCCCAGTACATGGCGGTGTCCGCCATCCTGATGAGCTCCGAGGCGTCGCTCGAGTGCTCGGGCAGGCTCGCGAGCCCTATGGTGACGGTGATGCCGAGGTTGGCCTCCACCGTGGCCAGGATGCGTGCGGAAACCACCGAGGCCTCCTCGATGGAGGTCTCGGGGAAGAGGATCACGAACTCCTCGCCGCCGTAGCGGGCCAGGATGTCGCAGTTGCGGGTATTGTGCTTGAAGACGTGCGCGAGCCTGCCGAGGAGAACGTTTCCCTCCTCGTGACCCTTGGTGTCGTTGAAGATCTTGAAGTCGTCGATGTCTATCATGCCCAGAGAGAGCACCCGGTTGTACCTGAGGTGCCTGGAGACCTCGTTCTTGAGCACGGTCATGAGGTGGCGGAAGTTGTACAGGCCCGTGAGCTCGTCCGTGCGGGAGAGATTGCGGTAGTAATCCGCGAGCTCCGCCTCCTCCTTCAGCCTCGCCTCCTCGAGGATCCTCCGGATGGTAAGGCTCAGGTGGTCGGGGAGGATGGGCTTCGTTATGAAATCGGACGCACCGAGTTTCATGCATTCGACCGCGTCCCTGATGGTCCCGTAACCGGTGATCATGATGACCTGGACATCGTTCCTCGAACTCTTGATCTTCCTGAGGAGCTCCGAACCCGTCATGCCGGGGAGGTGGAGGTCGACCACGGCGATGTGGTAGAGGTCCTTCTGGACGAGGGTCAGCGCCTCCTCGCCCGTGGTGGCCGTGGCGACCTCGAATCCTCCGCCGACGAGAAAGTCGGCGATGAGATCGAGGGTCTCCGGCTCGTCATCCACGATGAGGATCCTTGTCGCGTTCTTCTCTTTTGACATCTCTCTCGACATCGAATGGCTCGAAGGCGGCGCCTCCCCCCTTTCGCCTGCCATAATAACGTCGGTGTCTTGCATGGCAACTATCTCTCTCAAGTCTCTATAACGGATAGTCGGGCAAGAATCATGAGGGATTTATGAAGACGTGGTTCAACGCGGTGGTCTCCGCCATGCCGGGTGGGGCGGGCACCCGGAGCGCGCGGATGCGTACCAGCGTTCATGACCCTTGCGAGGATACGGTCTGGAGCGATGCCGGCCGTGGGTCTCGAGCGATGTGGCCCGCGTCACCCTCGGCATGACCCGCGCAGGCGTTCCCGTCCCTTCCCGCGTGGGCGAGCGTCCGCCCGGTGATTCCCGCGACCAGGCCGTGGGTGCCCTTTGCCGACCGTCGAGGGTGAGAACGCCGTCGTGTGACCACGGGACAACCCAGCTGGAGACGCCTGAGGTGTACGCAAAGCAAAAGGCAGTGAGAACGCCGTCGGGTGACCGTGGGACAACCCAGGGAGCCTTTGACCGCCTCGCCCCGTCCGGGCGCGGGGATGCCCGCGGATGCGAGAGGTCTTGCCGACTGGCGGTGCACCATGGCGAGACGACGGGAGAGAGGACGCTCGGAGGGGGCTCAAGAACGGTGACTGAAAAACCGTTATTATGGGAAATGGAACAGGCTTGCCCTCTTGGTCTCGTCGAGCGTCACATCGAGGGGTTCCCCACCCTGGATGCCAGCCGCATGCGGATTTTCCGCATGTTGCAGGACGAGACGGCCGGACACGAGGAGATCGAGCGGGCGGTGTCGTGCGACCCGGCTATCTCGGCCAGGGTGGTCAAGCTCGCGAACTCACCCTTCTACCGGCACTCGGACCATCACGTGGGGATCGCCAAGGCCATCAGGACCATCGGCCTGGACATGGTGAAGTGCATTGCGCTGTCTGCGGCCGTGATCGATGCGTTCAGGTCACAGACCGAGGTGATGGGGATGCTGTGGGCGCACTCCTATGCCGTGGCCGTGGTGGCCGGGTCTCTCGGTCAGACAAGGAACGAGCGGGATGTCCTCTTCACGGGCGGCCTGCTCCACGACCTGGGGAGGATGGTCCTGTTGAGCGCGGATGCAGAGGGTTACCCCGGTCTGTGCAAAACGTCCCGCCTTTGGCCCGAGCCCCTTCAGGAGCGCGAACGTTACGGCATCGATCACTGCAGTGCAGGGGGGATCCTCGCCGAGAGGTGGCGGTTCCCCCCCGAGGTGGTGCAGGTGATCAAGGCGCACCACGAACCCCGGGAGCGGTTCTCGGCCACGATCGGGCTCATAGACTTCATAGCCTCGGCGGAGGAGGCGGGCATGGATGGCGGGACCCCGGATTACGAGCGGTTTGCGCCGGCATGCGCCGAACACGCTTATAAAGAACTTGTAAACACAGTGCGCAACAGGTATAGATCGAACTCAGCCGTTGTCGATAACCTGTGTTGAGAGGCATTGGGCGTGCCGTGAATAACCTGAGCGATCGAATGGGGGGCACACCGGAATCCGTCACCGACCGGGAGCGTATCCTTCTCGATCTGCTGGGCAAGACCTCGGGCTTCTACGAGCAGACCATCGGCATCCTCTCTTCGATCTTCGAGATCTCTCAGTACGTCTCCGAGGAGGACAGGAGCCGGGACTTCTTCACGTACATCACCGATGTCCTGGTGTCCGAGTCTAGATGCGAGAACGCGTCCATCTTCATGGTGGAGGGTGACGAGATCGTCCTCAAGGCGGCCTCAGGCAAGACCCTGCAAAACGCGAACACCGACCTGAGGATTCCCCTCGGAAAGGGCGTGGCCGGCACGTGCGCAAGCCGGGGCAGGCCCATCGTCGTCGGGGATGTCGAGGAGTGCGAGTTCTTCATGAGGATGGACTCCGCGCGGGTGAACATCGGCTCCATGCTCTGCGTGCCCATCAAGGAGGGCAGGAGCACGGTGGGTGTCATGAACCTCTCGCACTCTTCGAAGGGGTTCTTCGACGTCCATTCCATCAGGGTGTTCGAGCTGTTGGGACTCCTCATAGGGAACCTCTTCACCCTCGTCCACGTGTCCGAGGTGTTCAGGCGGAGGAACGTGGACCTCGGCCACACCCTGCGGGCCAAGGAAGATTCCTTGAGGATCCTCACGCAGAGGTACAAGGCGGTGGTGGACGCCACCGAGGAGATGATCTGCATCGCCGACACGCAGGGCTCTGTCCTTTTCTCGAACCAGGCCCTGCAGAGAAGGCACGGCTCCAGGCCGGCGCACTTGGCCGAACTCTTCGGAGACGCTGCCGCCCGGACCGTCATCGAGAGGGCGCGCGCCCTGCACGGCGGCGAATCAGCGGATTTCGAGCTGACCGTGAGGACGGGATCCAGAGACGAGATGATCGGCCAGTTTCTCCTGGTGCCCCTCGAGGGAGGCGAGATCCTCGTCGTGGTGCGCGACGTGACGGCCAGGGTGAAGATCGAGCAGAAGACCAGGCAGACCGAGAAGCTGACATCGCTCGGCCTGCTCACCTCCGGGATAGCGCACGAGCTCAACAACAAGCTGACCCCGATCATGGGCTTCCTCGAGCTCATAGACGCGAGCGGGCTCTCGGAGAGGGACAAGAAGAGGCTCTCGATCATCGTGAACTCGGCTCAGTCGGCCAAGGGGATCGTCGAGTCCCTGCTCAAGTTCTCCAGGAACAGGCCCCCGGAAAGGACCGTGTTCGACATGCGCGAGGTGATCCAGAGGGCGGTCACCCTGTATGCCCCCATCTGCAAGAAGCGCGGCATACGCATCGTCGCAGAGAACCCGAAGGGGTCTCTGCGCGTGAAGGCCGACATGAACTGCATGGAACAGGTTCTCGTGAACTTCATAAGCAACGCGATCGACGCCATAGGCGAATCCCAAGGCACCATATGGGTGAGGTCAGCGCTCGAGGACGACTGCGTCAGCGTGTGCGTCGAGGACACGGGCCCGGGTATCCCGGAGGACATCATGGACCGGATATTCGACCCGTTCTTCACCACCAAGGCGAACGACAAGGGGACGGGGCTCGGGTTGTCGATATGCTTCGGGATCGTCACGGAACACAGGGGTGACATCACGGTCGAGAACACGGGCGGCGGAGCCCGGGTCACCATGAAGATCCCCGCCTCGTGCGATCTCGATGAGGACCTCACCCCTCCCGAGAAGGTGCACGCGGCGGACACGCTCGGTTTCGGCGAGATGCAGGGCCTCATCATGGTGGTGGAGGACGAGGAGGCCCTCCTCGACCTCATGGTCGACACGCTGAGCCCCCACTTCCATGTCATGACCTTCGACAACGGGAGGTCCGCGTTCGAGCACCTCGACGAGTATTCCTGGGAGCTCATCATCTCGGACCTCAGGATGCCCGTGATGAACGGCATGGAATTCTACGAGGAGGCGGTGAGGCGCAACCCTTCGCTCAAGAACAGGTTCATGTTCATCACCGGTGACACGTACGACTACCAGGTGAAGGAGTTCCTCGAACGGAACAAGGTCACCTACCTCAGGAAGCCCTTCAGGATATCCGAGCTGAAGGAGACGGTCTCGAGGCAGCTGCAATGGGTGAAGACAACGAGCTGAAAAAAAGGATCCTCGTGGTGGACGACGAGGAGATCGTCCGCTACTCTCTCAAAAACATCCTTGCCGCGCGGGGATACGAGGTTGATGACGTCCCCAGCGCAGAGAGGGCCCTGGAGCTCTTCAGGGAAAAGACCTACCACCTCGTGCTCACGGATCTCGTGCTCGAGGGCATGGGAGGGCTCGAGCTCCTGGAGAACGTCAAGGTCATCTCCCCCAGGACGCTCGTGATCGTGATCACGGGGTACGGTTCGCTCAAGACGGCGATAAGGGCGCTCAGGCTCGGGGTGTACGACTACCTCCTCAAGCCGTGCGAGGAGGAAGAGCTCGTGTTGAGGGTGAAGAGGGCCCTGGAGATGCAGAACTTCGGCATGGAACAGCAACGTCTCCAGGAGCTGAGCGCCATCGCCAAGACCGCGGTCACCCTGTCGGACCGCATCAACACGCCTTTGTCCATCATCCTCGGGAACATCGAGATGCTCCAGCTCAAGGACGGGGTGGGGACCAGGCCGGATGTCAGGGAGACCCTCCGCCTGATGGAGGAACAGGTGTTCGTCATTAAGAGGGTGATGGAGAAACTGGCGAACCTGACCATCGCCCACACAAAGAAGTACCCTGCACTCATGGGTTGTGAGATAATCGACCTCGCGAGAGAGGACTCTCACGGTGGCGGGCAAGAGCATCCTGATCGTTGACGATTCCCCGGAGATGGTCCGGATGGTGGCCGAGTACCTGAACATGCACGGGTACCTGGTGCACACGGCCCTGGACGGGGACGAGGCGCTGTCGTGTCTCGGGACCAGGGACGTGGAGGTGGTGGTGAGCGATATCCACATGCCCAGGATCGACGGGTTCACCCTGATGGAAGAGATACGCACGCGCTACCCCAACGTGCCGGTGATCCTCGTCACGGGATACTCGGTCCGCGAGGCGGAGCGGATAGCGCTGGAGCGCGGGGCGAACGCGTTCATGGCGAAACCGTTCAGGCTCAGGGACCTCAAGAGCGTGATAGACCGGGTGTCCTCGGAAGCAGACCCATATCCTGCCGGGAGGAGGTAGAGAGACGATGAAGAAGTCCAAGGTGAAAAAACCGCAGAAGATCCTGTGCTACATCGATTTCGCCAAGTCCAGCGCCTACGTGGTCGAGTACGCCCACAAGCTGGCCTGCCTGCTCGAGGCCGAGCTCTTCGTTCTCCACACCGTCACGGACATACGGAGCGCTGCAGGGTTCTACGTGCCGCACATCAACACCGACAAGCTGGAAGAGGAGGTCGTCAAGGCGGCCAAGGACAAGATGTACGCCATCTGCAGCCAGGTCGGCGACGAGTGCGTCGACGCGAGACACCGCTTGGTCACCAGGGGGGTGCCCATAGAGGCGATCAACAAGGTGATCAAGGAAAAGGAGATCGATCTTCTCGTGGTCGGCCACGAGGTCTCGACCGGGGCGCTCAAGAGCTTCAAGGGGGACCAGGCGGAAAAGTTCATGAAGAACCCCACCATCCCGTTCCTCGTGCTGCCCGTGTGACCGGCGGGCGCCCTCTGCGCCTTGGGGGCGGGAAGGCCCGGCTCTCAGAACCATCTGGGGTGGATGGGCCTGTTGTCTGGCTCTCCCGAGAGGTGCCGTTCGGCTTCGTGATCCCGCCACGGGTTTTCGCCCTCCGGCTCGTCTTCCCTCCGGGCTGACGGCGCTTCCGTGGGGCCGCCGACCGATCTCGGCAGGCCTGTCTTGGAATGCCTCGCCAGGAACCGGAACAACGAGGGTACGGCGAAGAAGAGCACCAGGATGACGAGGGGCAGGAGCGTGTCGAACCCCATGGTGTGCGCGTCTCTCATGGCGGAGGGAATGATAGCACAACCTGCCGGGCGATGAACAGGGGGATCGGGATCCACTCCCTGGTCATCGAGGTCGGCCTTCCTGCCGGACCGCAGACGCGATGTGGTCCCAGAGGTCATCCACCCCCGTGCGGTCGTGGGCGGAGGTGAGCACCACGCCGGCCTGTGCCTGCCTCGAGAGTTCGGCGACTCGCAGTGTCCTTTGCCCATGGCCCAGCTTGTCGCCCTTGGTCGCGGCCACGAGGAGCCCCGCTTTCGTCTTCGAGGCGAGCTGTATGAGCAGGCGCTCGTGGTCCCCGATGTCCCGGCGGATGTCCACGAGGAGCACCAGGAGGCGGAGGGCGGCGGCGCCCGCCAGGTAGGAGGAGATCGCCTGGCGCCAGGCTTCGATGACGGTCTTCGGCGCCTCTGCATAGCCGTAACCGGGGAGGTCGACGAGGTAGAGGGGCGCAAGCTCGACGGATTCCACCCGGTAGAAGTTGACCGTCCTCGTCTTGCCGGGCTTCTTGCTCGTGTGCACCAGGTTTTTGCGGTTGAGGAGCGCGTTGATGAGCGAGGACTTGCCGACGTTGGACCTGCCCGCGAACGCCACCTGGGGCAACCCCATATCGACGTGGGGATACACGCCGGAAAACGATGCGTCCCTGATCCTCACCTTCATACGGACTCGAGGAACCGTGCCACGCGGCTGATCCCCTCCACGATGTTCGTCTCCGAGTTGGCGTAGCTGAACCGGATGTACCCCTCTGCGCCGCTGCCGAAGTCGATCCCGGGGGTCACGCCCACACCTGTGCGTTCGAGGATCTCCATGGCGAAGGCCCTGGAATCCTTCGTGTACTTCCGCATGTTCACGAGCACGTAGAATGCGCCTGTGGGCTCGACCTCTACATTGAACCGCCACCTGGCCATCTCGTCGAGCATGACCTTCCTGCGGCGACCGAATGTCCGGTGCATCCGTTCCACGTCCGGGCCGGCTTCCGTCAGCGCCGCGACCCCCGCCCACTGGGCCACGGACGGCGCGCAGATCATGAGGTTCTGCTGGAGCTTCTGCACGGAGCGGATCATGTGGGCGGGGAAGATCGCCCAGCCGAGCCTCCAGCCCGTCATGGCATAGGCCTTGGAGAAGCCGTTGATCACCACGGCCTCGTCGGTGAACTCGAGGATCGTGTGCTGCTCAGACTCGTAGACGAGGCCGTGGTAGATCTCGTCCGAGATCACGGGGACGCCCAAGGACGCGATGGCCTTCATGTGCTCGGCATCCAGGCAGACACCCGTGGGGTTCGCGGGGGAGTTCACGACGATCGCCCTGGTGGACGGCTTGATGAGGGCGTGGGCCTTGCCGGGGTCGAGCTGGAACCCGTCTGCGCTGCCGGTGGGCACGAAGAGGGGTGTGCCCTTGAGCACCTTGACGAAGTTCGGGTAGCACGCGTAGTACGGGTCGGTCATCATGACCGTGTCGCCGGCGTCGATGAGGCATGCCATGGCCAGGAGGAGCGCCGGGGACGACCCCGCCGTCACCACGATGCGGTCCACGTCCACCTTGACCCCGTACGTCCGGGCGTAGTGCCCCGAGATCGCCTCCCTCAGCTCGGGTATGCCCAGGGAGTCGGTGTAGTGGGTCTTGCCCTTTTCCATGGCCTCCCAGGCCGCCCTCCGGATGCATGGGGGGGTGTCGAAGTCCGGCTCCCCCACCTCCAGGTGGATCACGTCCCTCCCCGCCGAGGCCAGGGTGTTCGCCCTCTCCATGACGTCCATGACGAGGAAGGGCTGAATGTCGAGAGAGGTGGAGGAAGGCTTCATGCCGTCGGTATAGCAGAGCTCGCGGATCGTGGTCAATCGGGCGGCGCCGGCTTCCGTTCGTGGCGGGAGCCCCTCGAGCGGGGGGTTTCGGGGAAAAACAGGCCCAAGCGGACCGGGATGTGGCGGGGGCTCCTCGAGCAGGGGGGCTCCGGCCGAGATGCGGATCGTCCCGGGAAGGATCGCCGAGCTCAAGGCTCTTTCTGGCCGTCGGATCCCGAAGGTCCCTGCTCGATCTCGGCCAGCACCCTCGTCACCTCAGCCTCGGTCGCCTTCAGTCGTTCCCTGAGGAAGCGGATCTTCTCGGACGCCTGCCTGATCGTCTCCTCGAGCTCGTCGATGGGGACTTCGCCCTTGCCCATCCTCTCTATGGTTTCCTCGAGCTCTCTGAGGACCTCAGAGTATCCTTTGCCCTTCTTTCGCGTCTTCATCGTCTGCGTGTTCCTTTCTCTCGACCGTCGAATGCAGCCTGCCGTGAGCGAGGACGGTCGTTATCGATGCACCCAGCCCGACGTGACGAGCATCCGTGCATACCCTTCCGGCGCTGTCGAGGGTCAGGGAGTATCCCCTGTCGAGCGTGTGGCGCGGATGGAGGACGTTCGCCGCCCTCTCGAGCCTGTCGAGGCGTTCCAGCTGCACCCCGATGCCCTGCGACAGGTCCCTGAGGCGGGAATCCAGGGTCGCGGAGAACTCGGCGAGGCCCCGGTACAGGACATGCCTGGTCGCGCCCGCGAGCAGGGCGGACCTCGAGTCGAGCAAGGCGGCGTGTTCGCGCAGGCACCCCGAAGCCCTGTGCCCGAGGGATCTCGCGAGCCCCAGGAGCCTTTCCGTGTGGAGGGCCGCCGTTGAGGATGCACCGGCCGTGAACCGGGCGGCGGCCGATTCCAAAGCGGATCGCATGCGTTGAGTCCGCGTCCTGGCGTACAGGGCGAGCCTCGTGCAGGCGAGCTCGAGCGCGCGCGATGCCATGTCGATGGTCTGCAAGGAGGACTTCTCGAGGAGGCTCGCCGAGCCCTCGAGGAACGACCACGCCTCCTCGAGCCGAGAGACGAGGAATCTCGCCGCGTCCGTAGGGGTGACGAGGCATCGGTGAGCGACCATGTCGGCCACGGACAGGTCTATCTCGTGGCCGATGCCGGTGATCACCGGGACCGGGCAGGTCGCTATGGCCCTGCAGATGCCGATATCGTCGAAGGCGATGAGATCGGTCTTCGCGCCGCCCCCCCTGACGATGGCTATGACGTCCAGGCCCTCGATGGCGGCCAGGACCCTGATCCCCCGGGCCACTTCCCCGGCGGCCCTGTCGCCCTGCATGTGGGCGTCGAAGACGAACACGGACACGGCGAACCCGCTCTTTTGGATGATGCTCGTGAAGTCGCGGTACGCGGCCGAGTCCACCGACGTGACGAGACCTATCCTGAGCGGGACGGGACCCAGCTGGAGTGACCTGTTCTTCTCGAGAAGGCCGGAGGCCTTGAGCAGTTCTATGGTCTTGGCCCGGATCCTGGCTATGGCGCCGAGGGTGTAGGTCGGGTCCACCTCGCTCACGATGAGCTGGTATCTCCCTTCGCGCACGAAGAGGTCGACCTTGGCCCTGAGCTTCACCTCCATGCCGGATGCGAGGTCGAAGTCCCGAAAGCCGTTTGCCGCAAGCGACCTGCGCCATGCCGCGACGGAGCCCTGGAAAAAGGCACAGGCGATCTTGGCGATATAGGCCTCGTTCGTGTCCGGGCCCTTTTCCACCAGGTCGAAGTAGACGTGGCCGGACTTGGCGTGGGTCTTGAGCCCGTGGATCTCCCCCACCACCCAGACCGGGGACCCGAACCTCTGGGCCAGGGCCTGCCGGGCGTACTCGTTCACCTCGCTGACTCGAAGGCAGCTCACTCAAGAATACCGCCTTACCAGAAAGAGCGAGGAACTATCAAGCATTCCCCGATTGACAGGGTGGGTGCCTGGTTGTAGATGTCGTACAACACGCATGGGAGGGAACCCCGATGGCCTACCAGTTCGTCAAGGCCGACATAACGGACGCCGTCGCGGTCGTGGAGATGGACCGCAAGCACGAACTCAACGCGCTCTCCTTCGGGTTGATGAGGGAGATCCACCACGTGTTCAGCTCGGTGCTCCACGAGTCGTCTTCCGTGCGGGTCGTCGTGTTCACGGGAGGCGACGAGTGCTTCTCAGCCGGGATCGATCTCAAGGAGGCCCCGTACTTCAGCGCCGAGGATGCGGCCGAGTACTTCAGGCTGGCCCTCGAGCTGTACACCCTGCTGCTCGACCAGGACAAGATCATCATCACCGCGGTCAGCGGCATAGCCTTCGGCGGCGGTTTCAACCTCGCGCTCATGGGCGACATGATCATAGCGTCGGAGAGCGCCATCTTCGCGCACCCGGAGATCAAGTACGGCTTCAATCCCCTGCTCACCCCCCTGGTGGCGCGCGTTGGGATGGCACGAGCCAGGGAACTCGCGCTCAGGGGCGATCCGATAGGCGCACGCGAGGCCTACGGGATCGGGCTCGTCAACAGGGTGGTGGCGCCCGAGTTCTTCAGGGACGACGTGATGGGGTGCGCGGGCCAGCTCGTAGGCAGGTCGCCGGAGGTGGTCAAGGCCGTAAAGAGGAGCCTCGACGTGGTGAGCAGGCTCGACGCGAAGGCGGCGCTCGAATACGAGCTCGAGATGACTTCCATGCTCTTCAACATCAAGGGTGACATCAGGGAGAGGATGAAGGCCGTCGTCAAGAGCAAGGGACATGAGGACACTTCCTGCAAGGGCTGAGACGTTCCCGTTCGACCCCGCCGGACTCCATGCCGTCCTTTTCGCCCACTACGGGCCCTCGCACTGGTGGCCCGGAGAAACCCCCTTCGAGGTGATGGTCGGCGCCGTCCTCACCCAGAACACCGCTTGGAGAAACGTCGAGAAGGCCATCGCGAACCTCAAGGCCTCGTCCCTCCTGAGCGTCGAGGGCATCCACGGCCTGAGCCCGGAAGAGCTCGCGCGGCTCATCAGGCCGGCTGGTTACTACAACGTCAAGGCCGCGCGCCTGAAGAACCTGGTCACCCTGATCACGAGGGATTTCGGCGCCTCGCTCGAGAGGCTCTTCATGCTCAGCGACTCCGACCTGCGCCTTGCGCTCCTGGGGGTGAACGGGATAGGCAGGGAGACCGCGGACAGCATATGCTGCTATGCGGCAAACCGGCTCGTGTTCGTCGTGGACGCGTACACCAAGAGGATCCTCTCGCGGCACGGCGTCATAGGGCCTGGTGCGGACTACGAGGAAGTCAGGGCCCTCTTCGAGGGCTCGCTGCCCAGGAACCTGGGGGTGTACAAGGATCTCCACGCGCACCTCGTGTACGTGGGCAAGGATTACTGCAGGGCGAAAAGGGTGCGGTGCGGCGATTGCCCGCTCGGTGGACCAGGCTGTCTCCCGATCCCGGCAGGAGATGGAAGCCTTCGCCCCCAGGCGGGCGCACCGGGAAGCCCTGAGTGAGGGTGGGTCGTGGAGATCTTCGACGTCATCGTGGTCGGCGGGGGGCACGCCGGGGTCGAGGCCGCACTCGCCTCGCGCAGGCTCGGCATGGACACGGCGCTCTTCACCCTGTCCGTGGACGCCATCGGGAGGATGCCCTGCAGCCCCTCCATCGGCGGCCTCGCAAAGAGCCACCTCGTCAAGGAGATCGACGCGCTGGGCGGCATCATGGCGGAGGCGGCCGACGAGACCGCGATCTCGTACCGTGTGCTCAACACCAAGAAGGGACCGGCGGTGCGCGCCACCAGGACCCAGAACGACAGGAGGCTCTACGAGGCGGCGGTGAGGAGGCGCGTGGAGTCCGCGGGCATCCACCTCAGGCAGGTGCGGGTGGATTCCCTCGTTCTCGACGGGACTCGCATAACCGGCGTCAAAGACCGCTTCGGGGTCCTGTACAGGGCCCGCGCGGTCGTGATCACCGCCGGGACGTTCCTCCAGGGCCTCATCCACATCGGCGACACCCGACAGAAGGCGGGCAGGGCCGGGGAGGAGGCCTCCTACGAGCTGGCGGAGAGCCTCGAGGCCCTTGGGTTCGAGATGGGGCGGTTCAAGACCGGGACCCCGCCGCGCCTCGACGTGCACACCATCGATCTCTCGGCGCTGCAACGGCAGGATTCACAGGAGGGCTGCATGCCGCTGGGGTTCGACTCCAGGGGGCCGCATCTCCCCCAGGTCCCCTGCTACCTGGCGAGGACCTCGCCCGCCACCCACGAGCTCGTCAGGAGGCACATCGGCAAAAGCCCGCTCTACTCCGGCGCGATCACCGGCACACCCGCCAGGTACTGCCCGTCGCTCGAGGACAAGGTGATGCGTTTCGGTGACAGGGACGGCCACCAGGTCGTCATCGAACCCGAGGGTCTCGACACCCGGGAGGTCTACGCATCCGGGCTCGGAAACAGCATGCCCGTGGAGATCCAGTGGGAGATCGTCCGCTCGGTCCCCGGGCTCGAGCGGGCGGAGATCGTGCGACCCGCATACGCCATAGAGTACGCCTACGTGAAACCCACCCAGCTCATGAGGACGCTCGAGACCAAGAGGGTCGAAGGGCTGTACCTCGCGGGACAGGTCAACGGCACCTCCGGCTACGAGGAGGCGGCCGGCCAGGGACTGGTGGCCGGTGTCAACGCGGCGCTCAAGATCAAGAATGAGCCCCCGTTCGTCCTCGACCGTTCGACGGCCTACATCGCGGTCATGATCGACGACCTCGTCACGAAAGGCGTGAGCGAGCCCTACAGGCTCTTCACCTCCAGGGCCGAGCACAGGCTCGTGCTCAGGGAGACCAACGCGGTCTTCCGGCTGAGCGGCGAGGCGCTCAAGATCGGCCTCATAGGGAGAGACCGGTTCGAGCGCGTCCAGGCCGTGGAGGCGGAGGTCTCGTCCCTGAGGGAACACCTCCGGAAGACGACGGTGACCGTGCCCAGGGACCTGCCCGGGGCGCTCTCCCCCGGCAATGACGACGCCCCGCGCACGACGCTCGAGAGGCTCTTGAAGAGACCCGGGATCACCATGGAACACCTCAGGGACAGAGGCCTCGTCCCTGTCTCGAGTGAGCTAGCCGGTATCGAGGCGGAAATCGGGATCAAGTACGAGGGGTACATCGCCCGCCAGCTCGAGGAGACCAGGCGCCTCAGGGATATGGAGGGCGTCGAGATCCCCCCGACGTTCGACTACGCCGCCGTCCCCGGGCTCTCCAACGAGCTCAGGTGCAGGCTCGACGCCGTCAGGCCCGCCACGGTGGGGCAGGCCTTGCTCGTGGAGGGCATGACCCCCGCGGCGATCACCGCGCTCAGGATAGCCCTCAAGAAGGCGGGATCGAAGAAAACGCCGTGACGGGTCCCCGGGCGGGCGTGTCCGCGGGCCCGTGGCCTCGTCGTCTCGACGTCGCCCTCCATCCGAGAGGGAGGGGCTCGACCCGCAGGCCCGAGTCTTGCGGATGGGCCTTCACTCCTTGAGGAAACGCCTTGCGATGACGAGGCGCTGGATCTCGGATGTGCCTTCGTAGATGGTCGTGGCCCGCGCGTCTCGGTAGAGCCTCTCCACCTTGAAGTCCATGGTGTACCCGTACCCGCCGTGGATCTGGAGGCAGTGGTAGGCGGCCTTGTTCGCCGTCTCAGATGCGAAGAGCTTCGCCATGGAGGCCTGCGAGGTGAACGGGAGGCCGAGATCCTTGCTCCTCGCCGCCTCGAGGGTCAGCAGGTGCGACGCCTCGATGGAGGTGGCCATGTCCGCGATCATCCACTGGATTGCCTGGAAGGAGCCGATGGTCCTGCCGAACTGCCTCCTCTGCCTCGCGTACGCGACCGCCTCGTCCAGGCAGGCTCGCGCGATCCCCGTGGCCTGCGACGCGATCCCTATGCGGCCGCTGTCGAGCGCGGTCATGGCGATGGTGAACCCGAGGCCGGGCCTCCCGACGAGGTTCTCCCTCGGGACCTTGCAGTCCTCGAACACGAGTTCCACCGTGTTGGAAGCCCTCAGGCCCATCTTCTTCTCCGTCGCCCCCACGCGGAACCCTGGGGTCCCCCTCTCCACGATGAAGGCGCTCAGTCCCTTGTTCCCCTTGTCCGGCCCTGTCCTGGCGATAAGATTGACGACGTCAGCGTACGCGCCGTGGGTGATGAACACCTTTGTGCCGTTCAGGAGGAAGTGATCGCCCCTGTCTTCTGCCCTGAGCCTGAGGCTCCCGGGGTCGGAACCTGCACCCGGCTCGGTCAGCGCGAAGCAGCCGAGCAGTTCCCCCCTGGCCAGCCTCTCGAGGTAGCGGCGCTTCTGGGATTCGTCCCCGAACTTGAGCAGGGGTTCGGTGGACAGGTTCGCAACCGACATGGTGACCGCGGTGGAGGCGCAGGAATACGCGATCTCCTGTACCGCCAGGCAGTAGCTCACGGCGCCGGCCCCGGCGCCGCCGTATTCCGGGGGCACCATCATGCCCAGGAACCCAAGGTCCCCCATCTTCTTCACCACGTCCAGAGGGAAGATCCCTTCCCTGTCGCGCTCTGCCGCATACGGTTCGAGCTCCTTCCGGGCGAAGTCGCGGGCCATCAGCCTGATCATTTCCTGTTCGGCGTTGAGTTGGTGGGGCACTGCGCGCCTCCTACGGTACGTATATGACCACGAGGAGCTCGGTCTTGAGGTCCGACGGGTTGCTGAGCGTGTGGTGGAGCGCGGAGTTGAAGTGGATGCTCGAGCCCTTCTCGAGGGTCGTGACGTTCCTGCCCACCCTGACGACCAGGCTGCCCTCCAGGACGTAGATGAACTCCTCGCCCTCGTGGTGGTATTCGACGCCCTTGTGGTCCTCGTGAGCTTCCAGGCTCACCAGGTAGGCGCGCAGGTGCTTGTCGGGGGCCGGGTTGGTGAGGGGGGTGTAGGCGTAGGAGGCGACCCGCTTCTTGTGGCTCCTGGCGCGTCTCTGGGTGGCGCGCCGTTCCGTCTCCCCTGCTAGCTGCTCGATGTCCACCCTGAATGCCCTGCCCAGCTGCAGGACGAGCGCCACCGGCGGAGCCACGAGCCCGTCTTCGACCCGGCCGAGGAGCTCCGGCGGGTACCCGGTTTCACCCGCGAGGTCCTCGAGGCTCAACCCCTTCTCGAGCCTCAGGGCCCGGATGCGCGCCCCGAAGGTTGCATCGTCCTTTTTCTTCATGCGGTGCTCTCCCTTCTCCGTCCTCTCTCGAGCGGTGTAAGCCTGAGGCTTCCCTTGTCGATGCTGGGTCTCACGTGAGGCCGGCATGTCATCGGGAAGGCCCCCCGGCAGAGGATGAGGCCTTCCTCCCGGCGGGAACCGGCCGGCCGTGCATGACCTGCGGGATCCTCTGCCCGAGGCCGTCTCTGTCCCCCCGTCGATCCATGGCATACCCGGCTCTCTGCAGGCTCATGGGTCGCGGGGACGTCCCTATCCCCCCTAGTTCCTCCCGTAGATCCGGGGCCTCTTGAACCTGAAGAACCCCTGTTGCTCCTCGAGCTCTATGGTCGTGGCCTCGTCGTCGAAATACTCCTGCCTGAGGGCCTTGAGACGTTCCTCGAGCTCGGCGCCCGTGTACCGGCTCTCGAGGGCCTCCCGTTCCTCCATGTACCTGAGCCCTATCTGCCACCTGAGCTCCCTGTCCTGGTCCCTCTTCGTCCTGGCCGCGATCTCCTCCTCGCTCATGCCCATCTTCCGCCTGATCCTGTTGATCTCCTGCTGGCGTGCGACCGGGTCCATGCGCCTGAGCTCATCCTGCACCGAGTCGATGCTGAAGAACACCCTGGCGAGGAGTTCCTTCTGCTGGAGGATGAAGGCCTCGGGGGTGTTCTCGTAGGTCTGCCTGAGCACGTCCTCGTAGAGCTCGAGCCTGTCGTCCATGGGGGTGTCCGCTGCTTCGTCCAAGGCGTCCAAGGTCTCTCTCACCCTCGCCGTGCGGGCCTCCACGGCGAGCATCTCGCCGGAGAACATCTCCCTGGCCTCTGGGCCGAAGAGTTCGGTCCTCTTCCGCCAGAGCACCTCCAGCCGCTGCTCCGGAGGCAGGGAAAGCAGCATGCGCCTGTTGTCCACAAGCCACTTCTCGTAGAGGTCCAGCTTCGCGATGGTCTCGAGGATGTCTTTCGCGTTCGCCGGGAAGGCCCGTTTCAGGATCCGCTCGAAGAGGCCGGGCGCTCCCCCTTTGCCGAGGCCTGCCAGCTGGTTCCTGAGGAAGAAGAGCGACGCCTGGGTGGACTTCTTCGAGATGGTAGGGCCGTAGTACTTCCTGAGCTCCCTTACGTACTCCTCTTCGAGCATGGCGTCCGGAGAGACGCCGGGCGCGCCGAGGATCCCCGGGGCGGCAATGCCGTGTGCAGGGTCGCCTTTTCGTGCCTTCTCCGGGTGCCCGGGCCCGGAGAAGACCAGGGCGGCGACGGCGATGACGGTGATCGCCGCGAGCACCGAGATGATGTAGGTTGTCCTTTTTGCCATGGAGGACCCCAGCGGTGATCAGGATACCCTCAGGCGCCGCCTGATGCAACCGTCGCCGGCCTGCGACGCGCAGGATAGCCCTTGACGTCACGCTCTCCCCTGTCGCTCGCGCATGGCGGCCTCGCGAGGGCGGCTGCACGGGAGACGGGAAAGTCCCGGGCGAAGGCCTTGGGCGCAAAGGCCCGCCGCGCCCTGCGGGCGCCGCCGGGAAAGGGCGGAGGCAGTGCCCGGGGTGAGGCGGCTTTCCCGTCGCCGCCCGGCCCCGGCGGGAGCGAGCAGCCGTTCTCTGTCGGCCGGGCCCTCCCGGCCGAGCGCGTGCATCGAGACCCCTCGGCCGTGAAGCCCGCTTCACGCGGGGCGGCGCAGGATACGGGGAGCGGGGTCTCTGCGAACCCGCTCCCCCATGCCTTCTACAGGAGCGGCTGGAGTTTGGCCCAGATGAGGGTGGCCAGCTTCATGGACCCCGAGTCGCTCGGATGGACACCGTCGTAGATGATGTCGGAGCTCGTTATGGATGACCGTGGGTCGATGAAAACCCTGTAGTTCGGGACGGCCGTGGCGTTCTGGACCGCGAGGGCGAGCTTGGCGTCCCCGTAGTCCACCGCGGGGTTGAGCGAGGTGCTGCCGATGAGCCCGTTCTTGAGCCGGTAGTACCCGAGGTAGATGATGTTGTCCACCCCGTCCCTCCCCATCTGGTTGAGGAGGTCGACGACGTCCACGTAGATGTCGTTGATGAGCGCCTTGCACGTCGAGGAGAGACCGGACTCCCACCAGTCCACCTTGCAGTTGTACGGGTCGAACAGCGTGGCGGGTATGAGGATGTCGTTCCCGCCGCCGTCCATGAAGATGGTGGCGATGTTCGGGTTGTCCGCCTTTGCGTCGGAGTACTGGTCCTCGATGTGGACGATCATGGAGCCGGACAGGGCGTAACGCCTGAACGTCTGGCCCGACCACGAGTGGAGGTAGTCCTGGATCTTGCCGGACAGCGCGAAGATGGAATCCCCGAGGTTCACCACGTCGTTGCGGCTCGCGTTCCTGATGACAGGCACGCTGAGGAGCGAGCACCCGGTCATCACGAGGACAGCCGCGAGCAGGACGGAATACCTGAAAACCTTCCCTGACTTCATGTCGTGCATTGCAATCCCCCTTCCATGCATGAGATGGGGCGCCTGGGCGCCCGTGCATACCGTGGCGGCGGCAAAGGTCGTCCTGATCTCGCAGAAACCCGCCAGGGGGCGGAACCTCATGGAATTATTGTCTTACATATATGACAATCATGGGGGTGCGTCAATGGACATCGTGTAAAACTTGGGTAAAGCGGCACAGGCGCCTGGGCAGGGGGTGGCGGCGGTCTCTCGGCCCTTCGCCCCGTTCCATCGACACAAGGGCGGCACCTCGCCGAGACCGTGCCCGACGGAGGTGGATCCTTGCCGCCTAGAGCCCCTTGAGCCTCTCGGCGGCCATCGTGCCGTAGGTCCCGCCAGGGTCGAGCTGGACGATATCCGTGAGCTGCTCCCGCGCGAGCTCGCGAGCCCCCATCTGGAGGTAGAGCCCGGCCAGGTCCCATCGCGCTTCCACGTAGCCGGGAAACTCGAGGATCGCGTGCTTGAGGGAGTCTATGGCCTCGTTGGGCCTCCCCCGGGCGATGTGGATCTTGGACAGGACGTGCCAAGCCGGTGCGTAGTGCGAGTTCTTCTCGAGGGCCTTCTGTGCGTTGTCCATCGCGGCGTCGAGGTCGTGTTTCCTGAGGTAGAGGGTGGCGAGGTTGTACAGGGTGAACTCGGGTGTCTGGTAGAGCTCGTCTGACAACGCCTTCTTGAAGGCGGCCGCCGCCTCGTCGTATCTGCCCATGGTCACGAGGATGGAGCCCTTGAGGTTGTACGCCTCGCTCGCCAGCCCCGGATGCTCGACCTCGAGCTTGGGCGCGTACTCGATGGCCTTGTCCACGTACTCGATGGCCCTGTCCGGTTTGTCGGACTTCCAGTACGCGAGCGCATAGGCGTAGAAGACCTCAGGGTCGGTGGGGTTGGCCGAGGCCGCCTTCCTGAGCTCTATGAGCGCACCCTGGATGTCGTTTTCCTGGATCTTGCCCATGGCGATCGATACCATGGGTCTCGAGAGTTCCCTCTTCTGCATGAACTGTGCGGCGCAGCCCCACGTGAGCGCCAGGGAGGCCGCCACGACGGCACAGACGAGTCTGCGGTGTATCATGCCAGGTCCTCCTTGCAGCGGGTGCCGTTCGGGGAAGGCGAATCAGCCCGAACGGCTTCTCTCACCTCACGGTCTTGCCGATGACGTACCAGCCGTCCTCCGAGTCGGACTCGGTCTCCACGAGCAGGTGCACGATCCTCAGGTCGGGGAATGCGCGCTTGAGATCGTCCAGGTCCACCGGTTCGAACTTCTTCTTGTTGTTCAGGTATGCCTCGGGCGTGAGCGCGTTCGACTCGTAGTTGTCCTTGGTCCGCCGGGAGATCTTGTCCAGGGAGTACTTCTGGGAGCACGACGTCTGCTGTATGAGCAGCGTCCTCCCGTGGCGCGAGGCCACCTCGGCGGCCCTCTTCCTGAGCGCCTGCGTGATGAACGTGGCGTCGAGGATCACGCCCTTGCCCATGGATGCGAGCTCGTCGGCCCGGGCGAACATGGTGTCGTAGACGAGCTTCCTCTTGTCCATGTCGGAGGCCACCTTCTCGTCGAAGATGTCCTCGTCCTTGAGGACCTCCTTCCTGATGATGTCGGTCCTGAGCATGGTGTAGCCCTTGAGCCTGGCGATGACCTCCGTGGTCTCCGTCTTGTTCGTGGCGGGCAGCCCGCAGGCGATGATCACCATGCCCTCGCCGATCTCCCTCTCAACGAATGCCTTGAACGGCTCCCTCAATGTGGCTCACCCCCTCGCTCGACGTGACAGGCCGACAGGGCCTTTCCCCTTATACGCCAAAGAAGCCGGCGACACAATCCGGGACTGGGACGCTTCCCATGATCACGGGGTTCTGGTGACAGTCGGATCCGCCGGTGGCGATGAGGCCGCGCCTGTCGGCAAAGGCCCTGTAGAACGAGGCCGCACGCTCCGTGTGGCGCGTGTGCCAGCACTCGATGCCGTCTATGAAGGGGAGCATGGTCTCCTCGATCATGCGCGCCCTGTCCTCGAGAGAGCCCGCGGCCTGCACCAACGAGGTGCCGTTGGGGTCGTCGGGGTGCGCGAGCACGATCCTGCCCCCTGCGCCGCGTACGAGGGCCGAGGCCTCCTCGATGCCGAGGGGCAGCTTGGGCACGTCGCAGGACACGAGGTACCTGTCGAAGGCCTCCTGGCGGGTGGCCACGATGCCCTTGGCCACGAGGTACCTGGCGATGTGGGGCCTGCCGAGGGAGCCGTCGGCCTCGGCCTCGATGGCCGCCATGTCCGCGGCCGTCAGGGGCTCCCTGTTCTCTCTCGCGAAGGCCTCGTTGATCCTTTCCAGGATCATGGCGGCCCTTTGCCTGCGGTACGCCCTGAGCTCCTCGAGCCTGGCGTTGAGCGCATCGTCCGAGATGTCCACGCCGTAACCCAGAAAGTCGAGGCTCAACGGCTTGCCGCCGGTCCAGTCCGGGTGGGTGAAGGTCACGTTGAGTTCCACGCCCGTGACGTACCCGATCCCGTAGCCCGAGGCCAGTTCCAGCGCCTGGGCCTGGCCGCCGAGCGAGTCGTGGTCGGTCACGGACACGAGGGTGAGGCCGCGCCTGTGAGCCTCCTCGAAGATCTCCCGGAGGGTCCACCTCCCGTCGGAGCCCTCCCGCGAGTGGATGTGGAGGTCAATCTTCGCTCGTGACATAGCGGTGGGCGAGTGCGTAGTACCGGGAAGCCCGTGCCATCGCCTCCTCCTTGAGTGGAGGTTCGAGCCCCTCGTCGTCGAGCATGAAGGAGGTGACCTTGGCCCTCACGTACGCCCTGTAAACCTTGTAGAACCGGAGCACGTCCAGGAGCCCCGTGTCTTTCGACCCCGCGAGGTAGCCTTCCACGAACGCCTTGGAGAGGTCCGTCCTCGAGTTGTAGTCGAGGTCCATGGACAGGAAGGCCACGTCGGAAGCCACGTCGCCGTAGCGGAACCGCTCGTTGAACTCTATGCAGTCGAACACGAAGATCTTCTCCCGGTCCACGCATATGTGCTGGAGGTGGAGGTCTCCGTGGCATTCCTTGATCCACCCGAGCTTCTGCCTCGAGTCGAAGACCGCCTGCTTCCTGTCCAGGAAATCCAGGCTCCAGGAGCGGATCTCGTCGTACTGGGACGCGGTGACGGGCCCGCCAACGTACCTGGCCGTCTGCTCGAAGTTCTCGTTGACGTTGAACGAGACGGTCTCCACGCTCCCGTAACGCCGGGCCTCCTCCGTGCTCGGGATGCCCCCGTAGATACGGGCCAGGTGGAGGCCCACGCGACCCAGCATGGCTTCGTCCGCGAGCCCTCCGGCCAGGAGCCTGTGGAGCATGCAATCCTCGCTGATGCGCCGCATCTTGAGCGCGTACTCCACCACGTAGGAGCCGTCCCCCAGGATGAATCTTCCCCCCTTGAGCGAGACAGGGACGACCTCGAGGTACACCTCGGGAGAGAACCTCCTGTTCAGCCTCAGTTCCTCCTCGGTGTAGAACCTTCGCTTGTCCAGGGTGGTGAAGTCGAGGAACCCGAAGTCGACGGGCTTCTTCACCTTGTAGACGAACTCGTCGCAGACGAAGACCCACGAGATGTGCGTCTGGACGACCTCGACCGAACCCGTCGGTTCAGGGTAGCTCGACGGGTCACTCATGAATTCCACGAGCGTGGCGTGATCCCTCACGGTATACCTCCTGCCAGCTGGCCGCAGGCGCCGAGGATGTCCTTGCCCTTTTCCTTCCTGATCATCACGGTGAAGGGGCTGTCTCTGAGCACGGCCTCGAACTCCAGGACGCGAGAGGGCTCGGGCGCCTCGAAGGGACAGCCGGGCCAGGGGTTGAACGGTATCAGGTTGACCTTGGCCCTTATGCCGTGGAGGAGTCTCACGAGCCTGCGTGCGTGCTCGACCCCGTCGTTCACGCCCTTGAGGAGCACGTATTCCACGGTGATGCGCCTCCTTCTCGGCATGTCGAACCCCTTGAGCGCTGCAAGGAGATCGGCGAGCGGGTACTTCTTGTTTATGGGCATGAGGAAAGAGCGGGTCTCGTCGTCGGTGGCGTTCAGAGAGACCGCGAGGCCGGCCTCGGTGTCCCTGGGGAACGTCTCTATGGCGGGCACGATCCCGCAGGTGGAGACGGTGACGCGGCGCTTCGAGATCTGGACGCCCGCGGGGTCGGCCAGGATGTTGGCGGCCTTGATCACGTTGGGGTAGTTCAACAGCGGTTCGCCCATGCCCATGAACACCACGTTGGTGAAGCGCCTCTCTGGGTACGCCCGAATGGGCATGAGGACCTGGGATACGATCTCCCCGGGGCTCAGGTTCCTGGTGAACCCCCGCGTGGCGGTCAGGCAGAACCTGCACCCCATGGCGCAGCCCACCTGGGAGGAGACGCATACGCTATAGTGGCCTTTCTCAGGGATGAGGACGCTCTCCACGATGCAGCCGTCCGCGAGGGCGTATGCGAATTTCTCGGTGCCGTCCGCCGACACCTTGTGCGAGACCACCTCGGGATACGCTATGGCCCATTGGGAAGCGAGCCGGGCCCGCAGGTCCTTCGGCAGGTCGGTCATGTCGTTGAAGTCTTGCACCCCCTTCGAGAAGAGCCAGCCGTACACCTGGTCACCCCGGTAGGGTTCGCCTGCGAACAGCCCCCTGAGGCCGTGCTTGTCCATGTCGAGGATGTTGGGAAGCCCCGCGCCGGCGGCGTCCCACGGGATGCGGGCACGGCCTTGCGGCGGGGCGCCCGTACCCGCCGTGGCGAGCGAGGTCGTCTTCGGTATGGTTCGCACCTTCATGAGCACTGGGAAAGGGTTCAGGACCCTTGAGCCTCGCCGGGCGAGGCGTTCGTCGTGGCGCGCCCGACAGGGATCGAACCTGTGACCTTAGGCTCCGGAGGCCTACGCTCTATCCTACTGAGCTACGGGCGCGCACCCGTCAGTTCCTTCTCGTCAAGTACCCCACGGCCTCCTCCAGCCCCTTGAGCGTGATCTCGAACATGGGGAAGATCTCCCGTATCGCGCCTATGGTCTGCGTGTGGGCCCAGGTGTACTCGTATTTCGGGTTGAGCCATACACTATGTCTGAACGTCTTTGCAAGGAATTCCAGCTTCACGATGCTGGGGTCGCTCTTGGAGTTGTACATGATGGAGCCGTTGCGGCTGAAGAGCTCGTAGGGGGCCATGGACGCGTCACCCACGATGATGAGCCTGGTTTCCGGGTCGAGCCTCGCGAGCTCTTCCAGGTACACGGGCTTCTCGTACCGCTGCGGGTCTCTCCAGACGCGGTTGTATATGGTGTTGTGGAAGTAGAACACCTGAAGATCCTTGAAGTTGTTCCTCGCGTGGTTGAACAGGACCTGCACCACGTGGACGTACGGGTCCATGGAGAACCCGCCGTTGTCGATCATGAGGATGACCTTGAGCTTGTCCTTCAAGGAGGCGTCGAACACGATCTCTATCTCGCCCGCGTTCTTCATGGTGGCCCGGATGGTCTTCTCTATGCTCAGGCGGTCTTTGGGGCCCGCGGGCACCATGTGCCTGAGTCTCTTGAGGGCGTCCGAGATCTGTGACGGGCCGAGCCTGGTGTCCTCGGTATAGTCTTTGTACCTGCGTTCCAGGGCCACCTTGACCGCGGACTTCATCCGCGACGACCCGCCCACGCGCATGCCCCCCGGGTGGTACCCCGAGTGGCCCACGGGAGAGGTGCCGCCGGTGCCGATCCACCTGTCGCCCCCGTCGTGGCGTTCGGTCTGTTCCTCGAGGCGGCGCCTGAAGTACTCTTCCAGCTCCTCGGGCGTGAGCTTGGCGAGGCTCTTCTCGTCGAGGCCGAGAAAGTCGGCCAGGGCCTTGGGGTCCTTCAGCCAGTCCTCGAGGAGCCTCCTGATCGCGAGGTCGATCTCGTCTTCCAGCTGGGACTCGAGCCGCGCCCCCTTGAAGACGTGGGCGAAGACCCTGTCATAGAGGTCGAAGAGGCGCTCCGACTTGACGAGCACCGCCCTCGTCACGGCGTAGAAGTCTTCCAGCGAGGTGATGCAGCCCTTCGCGAGGGCCTCGTGGAGTTTGAGGAACCCGGTGGGGGTCACCGGGACGCCCTGTTCCCTGAGGAGGTAGAAGAACTCCGTGAACACGGCCCGTTACCGCCCGCCCCCTTATGATCCCGAGCCTGTGAGACGCTGCGCGATCTTGAAGTCCTCGCTCTTCTTGAAGAGGACACCCAGGTACGGGACCTCGCCCCGCACGAGGTGTTTCGGGTCGAAGGACGGGTCCATGAGCAGGATCCTGATCCAGTTGATGAGCTCCCTGGTGGCCGGCTTCTTCTCGACGCCCCTGAGGTTCCTCAGCCGGTAGAAGGTCTCGATGCACGCTTGTGACACCCTGCGGTCGAGGTCCGGGAAGTGCGCCTTGACGATCTTTTCCATCATCTCGGGCTCGGGGAAGGCGATGTGGTGGAAGATGCAGCGTCCGAGGAACGGGTCGGAGAGGTCTTTCTTGGCGTTGCTCGTTATCACCACGACCGGCCGGTGCTTGGCGCGCACGGTCTTGTCGATCTCGATGATGTCGAAGGACATCTGGTCGAGCACGTCGAGGAGGTCGTCCTGGAAGTCGGTGTCCGCCTTGTCTATCTCGTCGATGAGCAGGACGGTCTTGCAGTCGGACACGAAGGCCTGGCCGATCTTGCCCATCTTGATGTAGTCCTCGATGTTGCTCACGTCACGCTTTGAGTCTCCAAAGCGGCTGTCGTTGAGCCTCGTGAGGGTGTCGTACTGGTACAGGGCGTCGACGGCCTTCATGCTGGATTTCACGTTGAGGACGATGAGCGGCATCGACAGGTTCTCCGCAATGGCGTGCGCCAGCAGGGTCTTGCCCGTCCCAGGCTCGCCCTTGACGAGCAGCGGCATCTCGAGCTTGATGCTGGCGTTGACGATCCGGGAGAGTTCTGCATCCAGTACGTATCTCGCGCCTCCGGTAAACTCGCGGGTCTCCATGGTAGGTTCTCCTGGTTTCGTGGGTGATCCCTATCCTTACCACACCTGGCCCTCTCGTGAAAGACCGTCCGCGTCCCGGGGGTCCATTGACTGGGTCCCTTGTTTTGGTTACAAGGGGAATTCGTAGCCTAGATGACGGGAGCGAAGGCCGTTTGGACAGAAAAGAGGATGCGAAGCCTGCCGACACCCTGATGAGGCGCCTCTGGCTCTACCTCACGCGCACGGGCGAGGGGGAGCGGGCCGACGACACCCGCAGGCAGATCGAGGAGATCCTCGACGAGGTCGAGGAGAAGGGCATCATCGACGAGGACCAGGGGGACATGATCCACAACATCCTGTTCCTCAGGGACACCACTGCGAGCGAGATCATGGTCCCCAAGGGCGATATCGTCGCGCTGAGCGTGGACGCCGACCTCGACGACGCCGCGAGGGTCTTCACCGAGGAAGGATACTCCAGGGTTCCCGTCTACGAGGGCACGATGGACAACATCGTGGGGATCCTCCACGCCAAGGACCTCCTCAGGTACTGGAAGGACAGGGACGATCTGCCGGGCATCCGGTCCTTGCTCCACGAGCCCTTCTTCGTCCCCGAGGGCAAGAGGCTCACCGACCTCATCAAGGAGTTCCGAGAGAAGAGGACCAAGATCGCCATCGTGATCGACGAGTACGGCGGGGTGGACGGCATGGTGACCGTGGCCGACGTCATGGAAGAGATCATCGGCGACGCGATAGGCGAGGAGGGGGACGACTTCGAGGGGTACGTGGAGCCCCTGGGTGAGGGACTCTATGCGGTGGACCCCAAGATGCCGGTCGACGAGTTCGCGGAGACCTTCGGTATCAGCGTGCCGGAGGGAGACTACGACACGGTGGCGGGTTTCGTCACGTCCAGCCTCCAGCGGATCCCCCGGGTCGGGGAGCTCTTCGAGCACGCCGGCGTCGTGCTGGAGATAGCGGGCGCCGACAGGAGGAGGATAAGCAAGCTCGTCGTCAGGGTGCCCGGCAAGAAGGACCAGGCGTGAGGTTCCCCGCCCTCCTTGCATCGACCGGTGCAGACGGTTTGCGCCCAAAGGCCTGGTTGTCGCGCGGCTGCGCGAGGATCGTCATCCTCCCCGTCTTCTCCGGCACCCTCTACTTCCTCGCCTTCCCCCACTTCGACCAATGGTGGCTCGCCTGGGTCTTCGCCGTCCCACTCCTGTGGGCGGTCGACGGCGCGGGGGCGGGGAAGGCCTTCCTGGCGGGCTTCGTGGCGGGCGTGGTCGCCTGGGCCGGGATCGCCTACTGGATCGCGCTGGTCATGACCACCTACGGCGGCATGGGCATGCCCGCCGCCTTGGGACTGCTCGCACTCCTGCTCATCTACCTCGCGCTCTACTTCGGCGCCTTCGCGGCGGCCGGGTCCGCCCTCGCCGGCTCCCCCGGGGCGGCCTTCATCCTGCCGGGGATCTGGGCCGGCCTCGAGATGTTCAGGTCGTACGCGGTCTTCGGGGGCTTCCCGTGGGCGCTGTTGGGCCACTCCCAGCTGCCCTTCCTGGAGTTCGCGCAGGTGGCCGAGCTGGGGGGGGTGTTCCTCGTGGGCGCCGTCGTGATGGCCTTCAACGTCGCCCTCTTCCAGGCCGTGAGGGGCCGGTACGCGGGTCTCGTGTCGGCCCTCGTCGTGGTGTGCGCATGCACGGTGTTCGGGTGGGCGAGGCTCCACTTCACGGACTTCGAGGGACCCGGCCTCACAGTGGGCGTCGTCCAGGCGAACGTCCCCCAGGACGAGAAGTGGAGGCCCGAACGCACCGACGAGGTGCTCGGGACCTACCTCGAGCTCTCGAGGAAGGCCCTGTCGGAAGGGGCCCGGCTCGTGGTGTGGCCCGAGACCGCTTGCACCTTCTACCTGTTCAGGCAGTGGCCCCAGACCGAAAGGGTCCTCGAGCTGAGCAGGCAGGTGGACGCGGGCTTCGTGGTGGGAAGCCCGGCCTACGAGGACGGGCGGTTCTACAACCGTGCCTACCTCTTGAGGAGGGGGAGGATCGAGGGCTTCTACGACAAGGTGCACCTCGTACCCTTCGGGGAATACCTGCCGTTCGAGCGCCAGCTGAGACGTTTCTTCGGGTCGCTTACCTCCGAGGTCGGGGACTTCGTGCCCGGGCAAAGCCTCAGGCCCGTGGGCGATCTCGGTGTCCTCGTCTGCTTCGAGAGCGTCTTTCCCGGGCTCGCGAGGACGCTCGTGCGATCCGGCGCGAGGCTCATCGTGAACATCTCCAACGACGCGTGGTTCAAGACGTGGTCCACGCCGTGGCAGCACCTCCAGCAGGCCTGTTTCAGGTCGATCGAGACGAGGAGGTACATGGTCCGCTCGGTGAACCATGGGATCTCGGCGGTGGTGGACCCGTTCGGCAGGGTGAAGGGGAGCATCGGCCTCCTCGAGGAGGGGGTGATCGTGGCCGAGGTCGAGATGATCGATTTCATGAGCCTGTACACCCGCTTCGGCCCCCTCGTCCCCTTCCTGTGGGCGGTGTCCTCGACCGCGTGGGCCTTGGCGTCGTTGACACGCGCCCGGCCAGGTGGTAAAGCCAGGAACTCATGATAACGGACATCCAGCAGCAGATGGCGCCCCTCGGTGAGCGGTTGAACGCCATGAGGGGGTATCTTTGAGATCCCCGCGCGCGAGAAGAGGCTCGCCGAGATCGACGAGCTCCTGAGCCGGCCCGAGATCTGGAGCGACCAGGCAAGGACGAGGGATCTCAACTCCGAGCGCTCCAGGATCTCGCCCATCCTCCAGCAGTGGAAGACCGTCACGGGCATCTGGGAAGACCTCAACGTCCTGGTCGAGCTCGCCCAGGAGGACGAGCACGCGCTGGCCTCGGACATCGAGACCTCGCTGAAGGACCTGGAGCGCCACATAGCGGAGATCGAGAAGACCCACATCCTCTCCGGCAGGGACGACCCCAAGTCGGCCTTCCTCGAGATCCACGCGGGCGCCGGCGGGCTCGAGGCCCAGGACTGGGCGGAGATGCTCCTCCGCATGTACCTGAGGTGGGCGGACAAGAACGGGTACGCGACCCGCATCATCGACATCTCCTCCGACGAGGAGGCCGGGATCAAGCACGCGACGGTGGAGATATCCGGCCAGTGGGCCTTCGGGCTGCTCAAGGGCGAGACCGGGGTGCACAGGCTGGTGCGCATCTCCCCCTTCGACGCGAACAAGCGCAGGCACACCTCGTTCGCCTCGGTCATGGTGACGCCGGAGGTGGACGAGAACATCGACATCGTCATCGACGAGAAGGACCTGAGGATAGACACGTACCGTTCCTCGGGACACGGCGGACAGCACGTGAACAAGACCGACTCGGCCGTCCGCATCACGCACCTCCCCACGGGCATCGTCGTCCAGTGCCAGAACGAGCGATCCCAGCACAAGAACAAGGCCTTCGCCATGAAGCTCTTGGCGAGCAAGCTCTACGAGCTCGAGGAAACGAAGCAGAAGGAGCGCCTGAGCGAGTTCACGAAGGGCAAGAAGGAGATAGCCTGGGGGTCGCAGATCCGGTCCTATGTGCTCCAGCCCTACCAGATGGTCAAGGACCACAGGACGAATCTCGAGGTGGGCAACGTGGATGCGGTGCTCGACGGGGACATCGCGCAGTTCATCGACGCCTTTCTGATGAAGCAGGCGACGGGGGGAGGCGCCCGTGCTTGACCTCATAGTCTCCCGGCGCAGCATACGGTCGTTCGAACCCAGGCCGGTGGGGGAAGGGCTCGTCGAGAGGATCCTGGAGGCGGGCAGGTGGGCGCCCTCGGGCATGAACAACCAGCCCTGGAGATTCGCGGTGATCACCGACAGGGGCCTGGTGGAACAGGTGAGCCGCCTCACGAGGTATTCCCGGATCCTCGCCCAGGCGCCCGTTTTGGTGGCCGTGTTCCTGGACATGGAGGCGTCGTACCACCGCACCAAGGACGTGCAGGCCATAGGCGCCTGCATCCAGAACATGCTGCTCGAGGCGCACGCGGAGGGGCTCGGGGCGGTGTGGATCGGCGAGATCCTGAGGTCCGAGGCAGAGCTCAAGGAACTCCTCGAGGCGCCCGAGGGCTTCGAGCTCATGGCGGTGTTGGCCGTCGGCCACCCCAGGGGGCCGGCACCGAGGCCTCCTGCGAGGAAGGCGCTCGAAGAGCTCGTTTTCTTCAGGAAGTGACGCCTGAAGACCGGAGGACAGGCATGCCCGTCGAGACCATACGCCTTGGAGACCGCGAAATAACGCTCGTGGGGACGGCCCATGTCTCGAAGAGCTCGGTCGAGGAGGTCAGGGAAACGATCCTTTCCGTGAGGCCCGATGTCGTGGCCGTGGAGCTCTGCTCGCAGCGTCGCGACGTCATGAGGAACCCGGGCCTGTGGCAGGAGACCGACATCTTCGAGGTCATCCGGAAGAAGAAGGCGTCGTTCCTGCTCGCGAACCTCGTGCTGTCGTCGTTCCAGAGGCGCATCGGGAAGCGGCTCGGGGTGAAGCCCGGCGACGAGATGAGGGCGGCCATGGAAGAGGCGGAGGCATCCGGCATCGAGGTGGCCCTCGTGGACAGGGACGTGCGCGTGACGCTCGCTAGAGCCTGGAGGACCTTGAGCTTCCTCGAAAAGGTGAAGCTGTTGTGGGCGGCACTGGTGGCGGTGTTCGAGGCGGACGAGCTCGGCGAGGACGACATCGAGCGCCTCAAGGAACAGGACGCGCTCACGGTGGCGGTGGACGCCATGGCGAAGACGGTGCCGACGGTCAAGAAGGTGCTCGTCGACGAGCGTGACGCGTACATGGCGAAGAAGATCGCGGACCTCGAGGCCAGGAGGGTGGTGGCCGTGTTGGGGGCGGGGCATCTGGCCGGGGTCGCGGCCAGGCTCGGTGACACCTCGTACGATATCGGTCCGCTCGAGGAGATCCCCGAGGGCGGCTTCAGGTACTGGGGGTGGGTGCTGCCCGCGGCCTTCGTCGCGCTCGTGCTCGCGGGCTTCGTCACGGGCGGGGCCGCAAGCGGGATCCGGATGATCGCCTGGTGGGCGGGGATCACCATGGCATGCACCGCTCTCGCCACGGCCC
>ERZ795045.138-NODE-138-length-92955-cov-20.726222_pt1 | contig 92955 bp, 80 predicted proteins | sample MGYA00375129_ERZ795045 | MGnify/ENA primary metagenome ERZ795045 (study PRJEB30174, sample SAMN05720166) | activated sludge metagenome | isolation source: anaerobic digester from wastewater treatment plant | place: Japan | collected 2015-05-15 ...
GCTGCTGATCCGCATTGCTGAACAGGAAACCGGCCAGACCTGGTTCCAAATCAAATACTGACCTTGCCAGGGGTTCATCGTACCGGCCTAACGACCAAAGAACTCTATGGCTGACCTGCTTCCCATTTCGGAAAGACTCTACGACTTGAGCATACTTCTTGTCTTTCGCTTTGACGATACGTACGAACATGATGTTCTTTTAAACCATCATATTCCGGTAGAAGAAGTAAGGGGGACTAGTCTGCCAGCGGATCGGATCTTGGCATCCCCGGGCAAGCAGGCTTTGGGCGAAACGTCGGAACGTGACGCCCATGGGGAGCGGAAAGGTACAAATCACAGACAGCCGAAAGCCCAACGTGGGAACACGTTGGGCTTTTGAATGTGTGCGTTGCATCCTTTAGGTCGAGGGTTCATGCAGGGGTGGAAGATCCGAGGGCGCCCTATAGAGCTTATACCGCCTGGTGCTGTGCCTGCTTTTTGGGCTTGCGTTCCAGGTTGGCGAAGAACTCGTAGACGGTGGGGATAACGAACAAGGTCAGGAGGGTGGAAGAGACCATGCCGCCCATGATGGTTGCGGCCAGGGGCCTCTGGAATTCTGCACCCACACCAAAACCGATGGCCACCGGCAGCAGGCCGAAAATGGTGGTGATCGCGGTCATGAGGATCGGCCGCAGGCGCACCTGGCAGGCCTCGAGGATGGCCTCCCGCACGGGAAGCTCGGGGTTCTGCCGGCGCCTAAGGTTGATGTAATCCACCAGCACGATGGCGTTGTTCACCACAATCCCCGCCAGGGCAATCATACCGATGATGGACATGATGCCCAGGCTGCCGCCCACTGCCCACAAGCCGGCCAGGGCACCGATCAGGGCCAGGGGGATGGTGAACATGATGATGAAGGGCTGGAGGAACGATTCAAACTGCGCGGCCATGACCAGGTAAACCAAGGCCACAGCTAAAATTAGGGCCAGGGTCAGTTCGCCTATGGATTCGGATATCACATCCTGCAGGCCGCCTACCCTGATGTGGTATCCAGGAGGAATGTTCATGGTGGCAATGATCTCTTCGCTCTTGCGCACAGCTTCGGTCAGGGACAGATCGCCCAAAATGCCGGTTACGTAGATCACCGGCAGGCGGTCGGTGCGCTGCGCCACCGCGTCGGTGGTGATCGTCTCCGGCTGCACCACTTCCTTGAGCACGATGGGGTTTTCACCCAGGCCGGCGATGGTCACGGGCGAGGTGATTTTGGTGTTGAGCAGGTCATCCACCGAGTCAATGGACGAGTTGGGTCTGAGCACAACCGGCAGGCTCCGTTTTCCAATCTGGATATCGGTGGCCACCAGCCCCGCTGTGGCATAACGCATACCCAGCCCCACCTGTCCGGCGGTGAAGCCTCCCAGGATGCTCCGGGAGGTGTCCACGTTGAGGAACAGCTCCTGGGCCGGCCGGAAGGTGGTGTCCTGCACGTCCCGGAAACCGCCGATCTGCTGGAGTCTGCCTTTGAGTTCCTGGGCCAGTTCGACTAAGACGTCCCAATCCTCGCCGCGGATCTCAACGGATAGATTGGGCGTCAACAGGGTGCTGGCCGTGGAGCCGAACAGTGAACTGTCGGAAATATTGGTCCGCAGAACTCCGTGCCTGGCCGTGATTTCCTGGATTTCATCTGTAAGCTCCCGGGCCTTGCGCTGGCGCTGGTCATGGGGGACGAGGGTCAGGAAAAACTGGGCGGCACTGGCGTCCGTTCCCCGGACCAGGCTGACCACATCCAGTTCGCCCTGGTCGCCCGCCTGCACGGCCACAGCCGCCACCTCAGGAATGGCCAGAAGGTCTGTTTCGATGGCCATGATCTTCTCCCGCACCCTCTCCAGGGGCAGACCAGCCGGGAGCATAGCCTGTACCCCTAAGAAACCTTCGTCAAAACTGGGTAGAAACTCCTGATTCAGCAGGGGATAGACCGCCAGGGCCACCGCCAGGAGGATGATCACCAGGGCGAATGTGTAGCCCTTGCGGGCCAGGACCTTTTCCAAAAGCCGGGCATAGACGGCCCGGGCCCTGCCCGCGAAGGACTGGCCCTGGGGTTTCATGGCTCGCCCTGCCCTAAGCAGCTTGGATGTCAAGGCCGGCACCACCGTCAAAGCGACCAAGAAGGAAGCGGTGAGGGCAAAGGAGATGGACAGGCCGAACTCCCTGAGCAGCTGTCCGGCCAGGCTTTCCAGGATAATCACCGGTAGGAACACCACCACGTTGGTGAGGGTGGAAGCCAAAAGAGCACTGGCCAGTTCACCCGCGCCGTCCCGGGAGGCCGCCAGGCGATCCCGCCCTTCCGTGAGGTGCCTGTAGATGTTCTCCAAAACCACGATGGATGAGTCCACCAGCATGCCCACACCCAGAGCCAGCCCGCCCAGGGTCATGAGGTTGAGGGAAAGGTTGGAGAGGTAGATCAGGACAAAGCTGGCGATGACGGAGACGGGAATGGACAAGGCGATAATGACAATACTGGAGATATTCCGCAGGAAGAAGAGGAGTACCGCCACGGCCAAAAGCGCGCCGATCATGCCGCTGGAAGCCAGGGAGCTGATGCTCTGGCTGATGAACAGCGATTGATCGGTGATGGTCGTAAACTCTAGATGCGGGTATTCCGCCTCTATCTTCCTGAGGGTGTCCTTGACCCTTTCGGCCACCCGGACCGTGTTCGCCCCGCTCTGGCGCATCACTTGGATGAGCACGGTATCCTGCCCGTTGTAGCGGGTGATGCCTTCCCGGGGTGCCACCCGCGTGGAAACTTCGGCCACATCGCTCAGGTAAATCAAGGAAGGAACCAAGCCTCCCAGACCCAGGATGCCGCTGCCCTGCTTCATACCGACAATGATGTTTTCCAGCTCTTCGATACTGTTGATCATACTGCCCGCCCGGGTGATGTAGCGCACGCCGTCCGCGGTCACTGCTCCGCCGGGCACCACGATATTCTGGTACGAGATCAGCTGCTGCAGAATCACCGGGGTTAGACCCAGTTCATTGAGGTGGTCGGGATCAAAGAGCACCTGGATCTCTTCGCTGGCGGTGCCCAGCAGGCTCACCTGGGCCACACCGGAGATCTGCTCCAGCTGCGGCCGGAGCTTTTCCAGCTCTTCCGACAGCTCAACAGGGGAAAGGCCCTGGGAGGTTACGCCCACCAGCATCAAGGGGAAGTCGTTGGGGTTGATCTGCACCACCACGGGGGTCTGGGCGCCATCGGGCAGGGTTAGGGCTGCCTGGGCCATGTTGTTGCGCACCGCATCCAGGGCGGTGAGCATGTCTGTGCCCCACTCAAACTGGAGCAGGACAGCGGAAACGTTCTCCAGGCTGTAGGAATCCATGCGCCGGAGGCCGTTGATGCCCGAAAGCGCCCCCTCCAAGGGGATGGTGATATTCTGCTCCACGGTCTGGGCTGCTCCGCCCGGATAGATGGTGACCACCACCGCATAGGGGAAGTTCATATCCGGCAGCAGGTCGATGCCAATTCTCTGGAGGGAAATAACTCCGAAGATGAGGGCAATAATAACAAAAACAGTGACCGCCACTGGGCGGCGCACAGCCAAACTGGATAAATGCATCAAAACATCCTCCTTAAGGGACCGAAGTGCATCCAGATAATAGTTCTGGATGAGGCCGGGTTATCCTGCCGTTTCTTACTGTGAGAAAGGATGAACTGCCTTGGGTAAACTTGCTAGACGGCTGCTCAGCCTGGGGTTAGCCGCGGCCCTGCTGCTGATTATCCTGCTGATCTGGAGCCGCTGGCAGGTGCCTGCGCCGGAAGCTCCCCCGGAAGAGGGAGCTGAGCTGGAAAGCTGGCGGCAGACCTTTTCCGAAACCGACCTGGATCTTCTGGCCCGGGTGGTGCGGGCAGAAGCGGAAGGGGAGCCCTTCGACGGCCAGGTGGCGGTGGCCGCGGTGATCCTAAACAGGGTCAAACACCCCGAGTTTCCCAACACCATCCCCGGGGTGGTCTACGAACCTCTGGCCTTTTCAGTGGTGGCCAACGGCACCGTCAACAAACCTGCCAATGACTCGGCCCTGCAGGCTGCCCACGCCGCACTCAACGGCTGGGACCCCACGGGGGGAGCCCTCTACTTCTACAACCCCAACAAAACACGGAGTGCCTGGATCCGCCAGCGCCCTGTGCTGAAAACCATCGGCAAACACGTCTTTGCCAGCTGAGGGGCGGTGACATGGCCGGAACCCTGCGCAGAAAGCTCACAGCAATAATCTTCGCCCTGCTCCTTCTGGGTGTGGGGTTTGCCGCGGGGCAGTACTACCTGAACCGCACCTATCAAGCCCAGGTGGAAGCCGCTTACCGCAGGGCTTTAGGCGAGCTGGCCACCCACTTCCAGCAGCTCGCCGGGGAACTGGGGCGGGCCCGCCTGGCGGTGAGCAGCAAGCAGCGGGGCCTGATCGGCTCCAACCTGCGGCGCCTGGTCTACGCCGCCCAGAGCAATCTGGGAGAACTGCCCCTGGGAGAAATCGACCTGGAGGGCCTGTGCGGGCTGTTGGCCGCGGTTTACGAGCAGACCTATTATTTCGTCCAGGAAGAAGCGGATCCCCAGGTGTTGGAGGAGCTCTACGGGCAGGTACAGTATGTCAGCGGGGAACTGGGCAGCCTGCTCCTGGATAAGCAGCAGGAATTTCCCTGGGTTTCTTGGCAGGAGTACTTCGCTGCTAAAGCAACTGTACCCCAGCTGCTTCAGGCCTTTACCGCGATCAATGCGGGCCTGGGGGAGCTGGATGCCTCCTGGGCTGAGCGGGTACCCCTCACAAGGGGGGAAATCACTGGGGAGAGCATCGAGCCGGAGCAGGCTGTGGAGGCCGCGCGAAGTTTTTGCCGTCGGGATGGGCTCCACTTTCAGGTGACCGGCGAGTCCAAGGGGCAGATCCCCACCTACACGGTGGAGGCCAAGGATGAGCGGGGCCGCATTGTTGTGGAGGTTTCCCAAAGGGGCGGCCTGGTGCTCTGGATGATGGACTCGGCGGAGGTGGACTCCCGCCGGCTTTCTACCCAGGAGATGGTGGAAGCGGGCCGGGCATTTCTGGAGGAGCGGGGTTTTCCTCCCCTGCAGATCACCGATGTGCAGGTGCTGCAGAACAGGGCCACTTTGACCTTTGTACCTGAGCGGGAAGGCATCCTGCGCTATGCCGAGCCGGTGAAGGTTCAGGTCAGTGCCGCGGACGGGAGCATCCTGGGCTTTTGGGGCACCTCCTTCTACACAGCCCAGAGCCGGCGGGAAGGGAGCGAAGAGCCCCTGAAGAGGGGGGAGGTGGTGGAGGGCAAGCTCAGGGATGGCCTGGAAGTGCTCCAGGAAAAACTTGCGCTGATCCCCACCGCGGAGGAGGGGGAAGTGCTCACCAGGAGGCTGGGCGTGCGCTACAAAGACGACTACTACCTGATCTACCTCAATGCCGCAACGGGCGAAGAGGAGCAGATCGTCCAGGTGAGCTCCCCCCAGTATTTTTAACGCAGGGCTGTAATGCCGGTGGCGATGATGCTGGCCAGCTCCGCTTCATCCCGCCGGGAGATGGTACCTGTGACTAAAAGCAGAGGTTCGCTGTACAAAACCCTACCGTACTTTCTGTACACATCTTCAAAGACGGTGACATCCACCAGCCCGTACTCGTCTTCCAAAGTCAGGAAGACAACCGTCCGGCCGCTGCGGGTGGGGGGCCGGTGGGGCCGGATCACCAAGCCCGCCATCTGCGCAGGTCCCTCCCGGCGCGCCGCCACTTCTCTGCTGGTGAGCACCGTTTTGGGCAGCTGCGGGCGGAAGAAATCCATGATATGCCCCTGGGCGGTGAGGCGAAGGACTGCATACTCCTTGAGCCAGCGCTCGAAGGGGGAAAAATCGGGAATCTGGCTGCAGGCAGGGGAAGTTTCCAGGAAAAGGCTTCCCCCTTTGCTTTGGTAGTAGTGGGGCAGCTTCCACAAAAGCGCCCGGCGGTTGGGGGAGAACCAGTCAAAGGCTCCCCCCAGGATCAGGTTTTCCGCCACATCCTTTTTCACCTTGGTGCGGTAGACAAAGTCCTGCAGGGAGCTGAATTTGCTCTTCTCCCGCTCTTCCAAAATGGACTCCAGGCAGGCTGCTTCCATGCCCGCCACCTGCTTCAGGCCGATACGGATGTTGTTGTCACCCGCGGTGAACTGGGCAGCGCTTTCGTTGATGTGCAGGGGCAGGATGGTGATCCCCCGGCTGCGGGCCTGCACGCACAAGGTGTTGGGGGGATAAAAGCCCATGGGCTGCGCATTGAGGAGCGCCGCGTAGAACTGGGCAGGGAAGTGCTCCAAAAGGTAGGCGGTGCGGTAGGCCGTGTCCGCGAAGGCCGCGGCATGGGCTTCACAGAAACCGTAGCCCGCATAGCCCACAATATAGGAGAAGATGGTTTCCGCGGTCTGCCGCTCCACCCCCCGGGCCAGGGCCTTTTGAATGAACTCCCGGCCGATGGCTTCCATTTCCGCCTGGGAGCGGAACTTAGTCATGGCCTTGCGCAGGCGATCCGCTTCCCCCGGGGTAAAACCGGCGATCTCCGTGGCGATTTCAATCACCTGCTCCTGGTAGAGGACCACCCCATAGGTGGGCGCCAGGATTTTCTCCAGCTGGGGATGGATGTAGGTCACCTGCTCTTTGCCTTGACGGCGGGCGATGAAAGGATCCACCATGTTCCCCTTGATGGGCCCGGGCCGGATTAGGGCCACGCTGGCCACAATATCTTCAAAGCGATCTGCTTTCAAACGGGACTGCAGGCTCCTTTGGGCCGGGCTTTCCAGCTGGAAGATGCCCACCGTATCGCCCCTCTGCAGCCTGGCGAAGGTAGCCCCATCATCAAGGGGGATCTCGTTGTAGTTGAGCCTGGGGCCCAGCTCCTGCACGGTGTCGGAAACCGCGGAGAGGGTGCGCAGGGAAAGGAGGTCAATTTTGATCAGGCCCAGGTCTTCAATGGTGTTTTTGTCAAACTGGGTGATGAGCACTCCCTTGGCTGAAGGCTGCAGGGGAGTGACCTTGGTTAAAGGTTCACCGCTCACCACCAAGCCCCCCAGGTGGGTGCCCATCTGCCGGGGGAAGGCATTGATGGCCGCGCAGTAATCTAAAAGCCTGGCGTATTTTTCCCCATGCAGGGGATGGTGCTTCAATTCAGGCAGCCTGTGCAGGAGGGCGCGGATGCCGTCCGCGGGGACGCTGGTGATGTTTTTGGTCAGCCGCTTCAGCTCCGCCTGGCTGCAGCCTAAAGCCTTGCCCAGATCCCGCAGGGCGGAGCGGGCGTGATAGGTGTGGAAGGTGCAGACCGAGGCCACTTTTTCCGGCCCGTAGCGCCGGTACACATAATCGGCCACCTGGTCCCGGTAGCGGGCGTCGAAATCGATGTCGATATCGGGTTTCTGGGCCCGCTCCAGGCTTAAGAAGCGTTCGAAGAGCAGCCCCCTGGCAAAGGCGTCCACATTGGTGATGCCCAGGCAGTAGACCACCACCGAATCCGCGGCGGAGCCCCGCCCCGCATAGCGAATGCCGTGTTTTTGAGCGTACTGTACCAGATCCCACACGGCTAGAAAATAATCGGCGGCATCCAGCTGCTGGATGATGTTGAGCTCGTGCTCGATGCGCTCCCTGAGGGCAGGGGTGATGGTACCGTAGCGCCTTCTGGCCCCCTGCCAGGTGAGTTCCCGCAGAAACTGGCTGGCCTTTTCCGGCTCTTCCCCCGGGAAATAGCGAGGGAAGAGATTTTCCGTCAGATCCAGGGCTGGGCTGCAGCGCTCGGCGATCTCCAGCGTGTTTTCCACAGCTTCTGGGAAGGCGGCAAAGCGCCTTCGCATCTCTTCCGGTGCGGCCAAGTAGTTCTCCCCGTTGAAGGGGCGCTCGGGGTGGAGTTGGTGCACGGTGGTCTGGGTGCGCACGCAGACCAGCAGATCGTGGATGGGGAAATCTTCCTTGCGCAGGTAGTGGACATTGTTGGTGGCCACAAGCGGCACCCGCAGATCTCCGTGGAGCTTGGCTATCCCCTCCAAGAGGCGTTTACTGAAGGGCAGGTAGTTTTGGATCATTTCCAGGTAAACCTGCCCGGGACCGAAGATCTCCAGCAGGCGCAGGACCTCTAGCTTGGCCTGGGCGTAGTCCCGGCGCAGCAGGGCTTGGGCGGTGCCTGAATGGTGGCAGCCGCTGAGGGCAATCAGCCCCCGGGCATTTTCCCGCAGGGCCTCCCAGGGCACCAGGCATTGGTGCCGGGAGCCCCGGGCGAAGCCCGCGGTGATCAGCCGGCACAGGGACTGGTAGCCGGTGCTGTTTTCCGCGAGCAGCGTCAGGTGGGTCCCGTCTTCGGTGGTGATCTCCGCCCCTTGGATGGGCTTGATGCCAAGCCCTTGGGCGAGCTTGTGGAATTCCACCGCGGCACTGACATTGCTGTGATCCGTTATGGCCAGGGCCGGCATTTCCCACTGGTCCGCTTGGTGCAGCAGTGCCTCCAGCGAGGAGGCACCGTCGAGAAAAGAATAGGGAGAATGGACATGCAGGTGCACAAACATGCTGACCCCTCCCTTAATCGGTCAAGCGGTAGAGAATCCACTGCTCCAGTTCGGGTAGAAAATGCAGCTCACAGCGGCATTTGTCGGTGAGCACTTCATAGACGAAGAGCTCCGGTTCATCCAGCCACCACTGGCCCCCTTCCCGCCAGTGGTTTAAGATGTACTTGATTTTAAACTCCCGGCCGAAGTGGAAGGCCGCGGGAAAACTCCCTCTAAACTTAAGCTCAATGGGCTGGTTGACCAGTTTGCTCATGTGAAGCACTCCCTCCAGAGCAGCAGCAGCCGCTCCCGGCGGGGAAGCTCTACCCCTCTCTGGGTGAGGGGCGCCAGCTCTTCCTCCAGGGGCCTGGGCGCCTGCGGTTCCCAAAACATGCTCAGCTGCGCGGCCGCGGAGGGCTCTAACCTGCTGAGTACCACCGTGAGCTGGGCCAGGGGCTCCGCCGGCAGCAGGCTCTCCACAGCCCGCAGGAACAGCCCGGCATCGGCCGAAGCCTCTTTAAAGAGACGGCTTTTTTCCAGGGGCGGACCTTGGGCCAGCTGGGCTGTCAGCTGCAGCTGGCCCGCGACCTTGTGCTGCTCCCTTAGGGCGGCCGCGAGCTCTTCCATACCCCGCTGCAGATAGGGCCGGAGCTCGTGGGGGAGCAGGGGCCGCAGAAATCCTTCCAGGGTGGTGCAGTCCAGGGACCAGCTGCATTTTTGGATCTGCTGGGCCTGGAAGGGGACCAGATCTTCACCCCGGCCCAGCTGCTGCAGGATCTGGGCCCTGGGGCCGAACTGGCTGCCCAGCTCCGCCAGGGGTATTTCCGCCAGCTGGCCCACGGTCTTGACGCCCAGCTTTTCCAAGGCGTCCAGTTCGTCCAGGGGCAGGCGGTGCAGGGGGATGCGCTGCAGAAAGCTCGCTGTCTGCTCCGCGGGAACCACCCGCTCCCAGCCGCTGAGGTTGTGCGCGGCTAGTTTCGCCACCAGTTTGCTCTGCCCCGCGCCCCAAATGCCCTCGCAGTTTTCCTGGCGCAGCTTTTCCCCAAAATCCAGGAGGAACTGCTGGAAAATGGCTGGCTGGGCAAAGCGCAGATACCAGGCGTGGGGATATTCCACCTCCAGTTCGTCGGTGTACTGACGGGAAAACTCATGCCAGCCGTGGGCAGCGGGCAGGAAATCAGCCAGCTCGATGGCGAAGGTGAGCACCGGTTTATCCAGCTGCAGGACCCTCTGGCTGCTGCTGTGGATGGAGAAGCCGTGGTCTTTCAGTTCAGGGGAGAAGTCCCAGACCTTCCTTTTGTGTGTTAGAATAAAGTATGCGTCCTGCGCTTCCGCAGGCGGCTGAAAATGGCGAATATAAAAGTGGCGCAAGCCACAGTAAACGATCATGACACTCCTCCTCCGGAACATCTGTTCGCCTAAATTATAATACAGAACAAGCGTTCTGGTCAAGGAGGGAAAGGATGGTAATATGCAGATCACCTTCCTGGGTACCGGCACATCCTACGGCGTCCCCGTCTTAACCTGCACCTGCCCTGTGTGTACCAGTCAGGATCCCAAAAACAAGCGCACCCGCAGTTCCCTGTGGCTGCGCTGGAAGGGGACGAGCCTTTTGATTGACACCGCCACCGAGTTCCGCCTGCAGGCCCTGCAGGCAGGTCTGCGCCAGGTTGATGCGGTGCTCTACACCCACTGCCACGCGGATCACGTCTTTGGCTTCGATGATCTGCGGGTCTTCAGCCGCCTGACCAACAAGCACGTTCCCGTGTACGGCAACGCCCCCACCATTGCTGAGCTGCGGGAAGTCTTTGCCTATATCTTCCGCCAAAAAAAGCGCCACGAGGACCGGGCTTGGATCGAAACCATCGTGGTGGAAGGGCCCTTCCAGGTGGGGAATGTCCTGGTGGAGCCCATTCCCATCTTCCACGATGCCCTGCCCATTTTGGGCTACCGCATCGGGAAGCTAGCTTACATCACCGACTGCAGCCGCATCCCCCCTGAATCACTGGAACTTCTGCGGGATCTGGATCTTCTGATCCTGGGTGTGGTGGGCTTCAACCCCCACCCTGCCCACATGCATCTGGACCAGGCCCTGGCCTTGGTCAGAGAGCTTCAGCCCAAACAAACCTATTTCACCCACATTTCCCATCTCCTGGAACACAGCAAGGTGAGCAGCAGCCTTCCCCCGGGAATTCACCTGGCCTATGACGGGCTCACCCTGCACCTGCATTCTTAGGCGGCGCGCGCATATAGTGTAGTGATCTTCTCTGCAAGGAGGGGCGAGATGGTCATTCACAAAGAATATGCGCTGCGCCGTTTTTGCGAAGCTCCCCTGAAAGACGAGGGCTGCCGGAAGCTGCTGGCCAGGATCTGGGCGGAGCCAGCCCAGCTTCAGCGGCTGGTTTTTGTCACCACCAGGGATTACCTGCCCAACACCATGGTGGTCTCGCAGTTGGGCAGTGAGGAAATACCCTTTGAACTGAGCCTGGGCAGCGAGTCGGAGCAGCTGATCCTGGTAAATGGCGGGCTTCTGCGCAAAACCCAGAAGACCACAGAACTCTGCCTTACCGACCCTGCGCAGGCCTGGGAAGCCCTGCAGAGCTACTGCGGGCTCCTCCATGTGCAGCTTGTCTTCCATGGGGACACGCCCGATTGGTATGCCGAAGTTGCCGTGCCCAACGAGGCCGTCCCTCCGGAGCTGGCTGCGGGCTTTGCCTCCTTCCTTAGGGAGCAGGCGGAGTTGGTCCTTTGGGGTATTGCCCTCAAGGCCCGCATCGATGAGGCCCTGGACAAGCGGGACAAGCGGCTCTTCCAGGAATCAGTGCGGCTGTACAAGCAAGTGCGCCAGTCCTGTTTTTGGGAACTTTGAACTGGATTCCGTTTCCAGGGTCCAGTGGGGGAAACTAGGCAGGATTTACCCCCGCAACGTGGAACTCTCATATGGATGCATTCAGCTACAGCCTTGGAGGTAAACGGGTTGAAACCAGTAGTCCACAGAAAACCAAAAAGCCAGCTGCGCGAACTTGTGGAAACCCTGGGTTCCGCAATTATCATAGCCGCCTTCATCATGATCTTCATTGCTAGAGCCTACACCGTGAACGGGGATTCCATGCTGCCCACGCTGCATCACGGAGAGAGGCTTCTGGTTGATAAGATCTCTTACCGCTTTGTCGAGCCTTCCCGGGGCGAGATCATCGTCTTCAAGAACCCGTCCAATCCCAGCGAGCAGTTCGTCAAGCGCGTGATCGGCCTGCCCGGTGACAAAGTGGCCATCATTCAAGGTGTGGTCTACATCAACGACCAGCCCATAGAGGAGGATTACACCTTGGCGCCGGCCCGCATCGGGTTCGCTCCCCAGATCGTTCCCGAGGGTACTTATTTCGTCCTGGGCGATAACCGCAACAACAGCGAAGACAGCCGTTTCAGCCGGGTGGGATTTCTGCCCAGGGAGCTGATCATCGGGCGCGCTATCTGGCGCTACTGGCCCCTGGACCGCATCAGCCTCATGCCCCGTCCCGCGGTGTTTACCAGCACAACCTTTTAGGCTTTTAGGCCCGCAGGGCGGGTCCTTTTAGGGCCAAAATTGACAGAATGTTTGGAATTGCATTATAGGGACCGGGCGGAGGTCTGGTACATACACTATGTTGACCAAGTTCTGCTAGTCCTTTTCCCCTGATCTGTGCCGAGCCTGCTTCCCCAAATCTCAAGCAAACTTAGGCTGTGAAGGAGGCTGCAAGTTGAGCGAGAAACTAGCACTGGTTCTTTCCGGAGGCAGCGTGCGCGCCGCTGCCCAGGTAGGTGTGCTGCAGGCAGTGGAAGAATACGATCTAGAGCCCGATCTGGTGGTGGGCACTTCCGGCGGTTCCATCGTCGCGGCCCTCTATGCCGCGGGGCTCAGCGCCGGGGAACTAGAGGGTTTGTTTCAGGAATACAGCAGGGCCAAGGGCAGAATTGTGGATTTGAACTGGCCCGGCGCGGTGTTAGCCCTGCTGACCTGGGATTTCCGCAGGCTCACGGGGATTGTCCGGGGCCGGTCCCTGGAGCAGATCATTGCCCAGAGCCTGCCTATAGGGCGGTTCCAGGACCTTAAGAAGTGTCAGCTGTTGATCCCCGCGGTGAACCTCAATAACGGGCAGCCCACCGTGTTTTGCGACTACCGAGCTTTAGGCTTAACTCCCGATGACAACGGGGAATACGGGGGATATCTCCTGCGGGATGATCTCACCATTGCCCAAGCGGTGCGGGCCAGCATCAGCATCCCCGGGGTGTTTGTCCCCGCGGCCTTTGCCCAGGACGAGGACTGCTACGTGGATGGCGGGCTGAGGGACGGCTATCCCTTGAACGTTGCCGTGCGCCTGGGCGGCGCCGGGCGGGTTCTGGGAGTGAACATGGGTTATGCGGGCATGCGCCGGGATTCGATTCTGGCGGAAGGCCCCCTGGAGATCTTGAGCCAGTCTTTGGATATCATGATCTGGGCGCAGTATAAAGACCGGCTGCAGGATCGGGCGCTGGTGCGCAGCAGGCTGATCACCATCAATCCATTGATCTACAACATCGGGACCTTTGAGGTGGAGTATATTCCCGAGATGATCGAACGGGGCTACGAGGTGGCCGTGCGGCTGTTTAGGGAACGGGGGCTCAGGCCGGGTGAGGCGGCCAACCGGGACCAGCTCTTCAGGCTGGTGCGCACTCCCCAAAGCTACCCTGAGAAAAACAGCCCCTATTTCCACTACCTCCTGGAAAACCAGATCAAAAAGAAAACACCGCAGCCAGTTCGCCGGCCTAACTTCCTGCGGCAGCTGCGCACCTTGGCGCGGCGCAGGGCCCTGGGTTAAACCCGGGGCTTTTTTGTTGTCTGCCGTTTGGGTGGGATAAATAAAGGGTATTTTTTCCAGGCGTGGAATGTGGGCAGCAAGGCATGGGAGAGGAGATGGGAGGATTTGACCAAAAGAGGAGCGGGACTTTGCCTCCCGGTGCTGCTCATTCTCTCCGGCTTACTTGCGGGATGTTCCGGCGGAGGCTCTGCGGATGGTTTCCGGCCGATCCCCCAGGCCACATCCGGGCAGGAGCGCTACGAGGAGATCAAGCGGTACGGCCGGAAAAAGATGTACCTGCTGCAGAGGCTGAGGGAGATCAGGGATGAGGTTCTGGCTGAGGTTGGCGAAGGCTGGCGGGCCACGATCCTGGCGGCCTTTGATGAGTCCATCGCCAACGCCGCCGCCAGAAACGATGAGTTCTCCGTCAAAGCGCTGCAGCAGAGCCGGGAGAAAATCGTCCAGTTCAGCGAAGGGGAGTGGATAGAATTCTACAAAACGGACGAGTACAAGCACAATACCATCCACGAGTTTCCCATGGGCGATGTGACCTTCGCCCAAGGGCAGAGGTGGGCCCGGGTAGCGCCGGGGCTGTATTCTTGCCTAGTCGATCCCCAGCTGCAGAAATACTCTATGGTGCACTCTGTGAAGATACCTAGGCTGGCGGACAACGTCATGACCATTAGGCTCCCGGTGAAATTCGGCGACAGGGGGTATGGTTGGGAGAACTCCCCCTGCAACCTGGCGGTTTATGAGCATGCTGTCCAGTTCGTTTACAAGTTCTTCGAGGGGGAGATCAGCAGGGAGGAGTTTGATGCGGCCGCGGAGGAAGTGGTGGTCATGGGCTACAACGACCGCACCATAAACCAAATCTACCAGGAACTCGATGATGAATCTCTGACCAACGCGGAGAAAAGGACCATCTATACCCGCGCAGCGCTGGTCAGGGAGAACCCCAAGGCCCAGATCAAACGGGAGTTCAACGGCAAAGTGTATACTTTCAAATACGACAATCACGATGGATATTTGATCATCGAGTTCACCCTGGATCACCAGGAAATACCGGAATGAGTTGGATCTACATACGATTCAGATCTAGACGCTGGCGGCACCCCCGTTTTGGGGGTGTTTGCGCGCCTGTCCAAGCCTTTTCCTGCTGTATTTGGAAAGAAATTGTAAAGAAGGGCTTTCCTGGCTGAATGAGATTGAAAACCATTCTCACATCTGCTATGCTAAAACTAAGCGACCAACTAATAAATTAAGCCGGAAAGGTGGGGTTGCTGTGTTGATTCAAGAATATACCGCTCAGCTGATCCGGGACTACGATGCCCTCTCCGGGCGGATGCTGCAGATCCTGGATGAGAATGGAGTCGTGAAAGAACCGGAACTGATGCCCGCCCTCTCCGACGCAGAGTGGCTGGAACTGTACAAGACCATGGTGCTCACCAGAGCCGCGGATGACAAGGCGCTGCAGCTGCAGAGGCAGGGGCGCATGCTCACCTATGCCCCCAACACTGGGCAGGAAGCGGCCCAGGTGGGGCCGGCCGCGGCCATGGCGAAAAACGACTGGCTGGTTCCGGCCTTTAGGGAACTTGGTGCTTGGCTCTACAGGGGAGTTCCCCTGAAGACCGTCTACCTCTACTGGTACGGCAACGAGTACGGCAGCCATTTTCCAGAAGGAGTGAGGGTACTGCCCATCGCCGTGCCCATCGGGACCCAGCTGCATCATGCAGTGGGGGTGGCCATGGCTTCCAAGATCAAAGGTGAAAACGACGTAACCGTAGCATATATCGGCGATGGCGGGACTTCCACCGGCGATTTCAACGAGGCGCTGAACTTCGCCGGGGTGTTCAATGCTCCCGTTGTCTTTATCGTCCAGAACAACCAGTATGCCATCTCCGTGCCCAGGACCAAGCAGACCATAGCCAAGACCATAGCCCAGAAGGCGGTGGCCGCAGGCATCCCCGGCATGGTGGTGGATGGCAATGACCTTTTCGCCATGTACGCGGCGGTTAAGGAGGCCATTGAGCGTGCCCGCTCCGGCGGAGGCCCGACCCTGATCGAAGCCTACACCTACCGCCTGGGCGCCCACACCACGTCGGATGATCCCACCAAGTACCGGGAGGACAGCGAAGTGGAAGCCTGGAAGCCCCGGGACCCCCTGGGCAGGATGAAGGCTTACTTGATCAGCAAGGGTCTCTGGAGCGAAGAGCAGGATCTGGCCCTTTACGAGGAGTACGGTGCTTACGCCCTGGAGGTGTTCCGCCAGGTTGAGGCGGAGGGCGAGCCCAGGGTGGAGGATCTGTTCAAGTACACCTACAAGGAAATGCCTGCCCACGTCCGTGAGCAGTACGAGGAGTATCTCCAGTATCTAGAAGGGAAGGTGGACTAAATGGCCCTTATGAACCTGATCACCGCGATTAACCATACCCTGGACCTGGCCCTGGCCCAGGATGAGCGGGTGGTGGTCTTCGGCGAAGATGTGGGGGTTGAGGGAGGCGTGTTCAGGGCCACCGTGGGCCTGCAGAAAAAATACGGCGAGGAGCGGGTTTTCGACACGCCCCTGGCCGAGTCGGCCATTGTGGGCACCGCGGTGGGCATGGCCTTAAATGGGCTGCGGCCGGTGGCGGAGATCCAGTTTTCCGGCTTTGTCTACCCGGCCTTCAACCAGATCATCTCCCATGTGGCCAGGATGCGCAACCGCACCCGGGGCCAGCGCTACCTGCCCATGGTCATCCGCATGCCCCATGGGGGCGGCATTAAGGCTTTGGAGCATCACTCGGAGAGCTTAGATACCTTCTTCGGCCACATCCCCGGCCTGAAAGTGGTGGTGCCCTCTACGCCCTATGATGCCAAGGGGCTGCTCCTGTCGGCCATCCGGGACGATGATCCTGTGATCTTTTTGGAACCCTCCAAGCTCTACAGAGCCTTCCGGCAGGAAGTGCCCGAGGAGGATTACACCATTCCCATCGGCAAAGCCAAGGTGGTCAAGCCCGGCAGCGATTTGACCGTGGTGAGCTGGGGTGCCTACCTCCACGAAGCGCTGAAAGCCGCTGAACTGCTCCAGGCTGAGGGAATCGACGCCGAAGTGATCGACCTGCGCACCATCTCTCCTTTGGACCGGGAGACCATCCTGGAATCGGTGAAGAAGACCGGCAGGTTTGCGGTGGTGCACGAGGCGGCCAAGTCCTTCGGGCCCGGAGCAGAACTGGTGGCCCTGGTCAACGAAGGGGCATTCCTCTACCTGGAGGCGCCGCCCCTGCGCCTGGCGGGCTTTGACATTACCATTCCCCTGCCCCGGGGCGAACACCACTACTTCATGGATGCCCAGCGCATGGCCGCCGGTCTGCGCCAGGTGGCAAACTTTTAAAGGCGAGGAGGGTCAGCCGTGCTGGAATTCAGATTCCCGGATATCGGGGAAGGGATTACCGAAGGTGTGATTCTTAAGTGGTTTGTGGAAGTAGGCCAAGAGGTTAAGGAGGGCGACTCCCTCTTCCTCGTGGAAACGGATAAAGTGAACGCAGAGATTCCCTCACCGGCAAACGGCACCATCCTGGCCAGGTTTGGTGAAGTGGGGGATACGATCAACGTGGGCGATGTGGTGGTGCAGATCGGTGAAGCCGGCGCCAAGGCGCCGCGCCCGCAGGCTGAACCTGTGGCGGAGGATAACGCGGCGGTGGTGGGTGCCCTGGAAACCTCCGATCATGTCCTGGCCACCAGCAGCGAGCATGAGGCGGCGGCCCAGGAACCTCCCCGGCGCAAAGCCCTGGCCACCCCCGTGGCCCGCCGGATGGCCAAGGAGCTGGGGGTGGATATCAATACCCTTGTCGGCAGCGGCCCCGGGGGCCGGGTGATGAAGGAAGATATCCTCAAGGCGGCCAACGGCCAGAAACGGCCCGCCCCCCAGGCGAGCCAGGCTGAAACTGCAGCTCCCGCTTCCCCAATCCAGCCCCCAGCGCCAGCCCCCGCCGGGGCCCAAACGTCCGGCGGAGAAGAGCGGGTGGCCTTAACCACCCTGGGCAAGACGGTGGCCAGGAACATGGCCCTATCCAAGCGGGAGATTCCCCATGCCGCGGTCATGGACGAAATCGACGTCACGGAACTGGTGAACTTCAGAAGGGAAGCTAAGGTCTGGGCTGAGCGGGAAGGCGTCAAGCTCACTTACATGCCCTTCATCATCAAAGCAGCTGCCCTCGTCCTTCAGGAACTGCCCATTTTCAACGCTTCCTTCTCGGCGGAGACCGAGGAGATTGTGCTGAAGAAGTACTACAACCTGGGCATCGCCGTGGACACCCCCGAGGGGCTTTTGGTTCCCGTGATCAAGAATGCGGATCAGAAGGGACTACTGCGGCTGGCCAGGGAAGTGCAGAGCTTGGCGGAAAAGGCCCGGGAGCGGACCCTTTCCCTGCAGGAAATCCAGGGGGGCACCTTTACCCTGACCAACTACGGCGCAGTGGGGGCCCTTTCAGGGGTACCGGTGATCAAACATCCCGAAGCAGCGATTCTAGGAATCGGTGCCATCACCAAAAGGCCTGTGGTGGGCGAAGACGACCAGATCGCCATCCGCCACATCCTCCCTGTGACCCTGTCCTTTGACCACCGCTTCATTGACGGAGGCAGCGCAGGCAGGTTCATGCGCAAGCTCCGGGCCTATCTGGAGCAGCCGGTCCTGCTCCTGCTGAGTTAGGGGGGAAAAAAGATGTCACGCTACAAAATTGCCATAGTGGGCGGCGGTCCCGGCGGCTATGTGGCCGCCATCCGCGCCGCACAGCTGGGGGCCAAGACTGTACTGATCGAAGCCGGTGAACTGGGCGGGGTGTGCCTGAATGAAGGGTGCATCCCCACCAAGACCCTGCTCAAAAGCGCCCGGGTGTATCAGGACATCCTCGGCTCCGAGAAGTTCGGAGTGCAGGTGGAGGGGAAGGTGAGCATCGACTGGGCCGCCATGCAGAAACGCAAAGACGGCGTGGTCAAGCAGCTCAACTCAGGGGTCAAGGGTCTGCTCCAGCAGAACGGAGTGGAAGTTGTGCGGGGCTGGGGAGATGTTTTGGACCCCCACACCGTCATGGTCAACGGGGAGAAGATCTCCGCGGAGCATCTGATCATCGCCACCGGCTCCAGCCCCGCAGTGCTCCCCATCCCCGGCCTGCAGGAAGCGCTGCACAGCGGAGCCGCGGTTACCAGCACGGGAGCCCTGAAGCTGAAGAAGATCCCGGAGCGGCTGGTTGTCGTGGGCGGGGGAGTTGTGGGCATGGAATTTGCCGCTCTGTTCAACGCCCTAGGTTCCCAGGTAACCGTTCTGGAAAAATTCACCGTGTTGGGGAGCCTCGATGCCGACCTGCAGCGGTACATGGAGCGGCTGCTGCAGAAAAAGGGCGTGGAGATCCACAATGGAGCAGATATCCAGCGCTTTGACGGTTCCCGGGTTACGGCGGAGATCAAAGGGGAGAGCCGGGTATTCGAAGGTGATCTTGTCCTGGTGAGCCTGGGGAGGAGGCCCAATTTGAACGCGGTTTCCAAACTGCCCCTGGAACTGGAACGGGGTGCCATCCGCACCGACGACCGCCTGGAAACCAGCATCCCCGGCGTGTACGCCATCGGCGATGTGAACGGGCGGCAGATGCTGGCCCATGCCGCTTCCGCGGAAGGTTTGGTCGCGGTGGAAAACATCTTAGGGGGCAGTGCGGTGATAGACTACGCCCGGGTGCCCGCGTGCATCTACACCTTCCCGGAGGTGGCCATGGTGGGCCTTACGGAACAGGAAGCCATTCGCCGCGGACACGAGGTTATCGTGGGCAGCTTCCCCCTGGCCGCCAACGGCAGGGCTTTGGCCGAAGGAGAACCGGAGGGTCTGATCAAGATCGTGGCCGATGGGAAATACGGGGAAGTGCTGGGGGTACACATCGTCGCGGCCCATGCCACGGATCTCATCTCCGAAGCGGTACTGGCCCTGGAGCTGGAAGCCACCGTCCATGAACTGGCCAGGGCGATCCATCCCCATCCCACCTTCTCCGAGGCGGTTATGGAGGCGGCCCATGCGGCCCTGGGCCAGGCGATTCACGTGTTTAAGAAGAAATAGGCGGGAAAAGAAAAGAGGCTCCCCGGCGCTGGCTAGCTCCAGAGCAAGGGGAGCCTTTTTAATGGCCTTTCCTTAGAGATTCGGCGAAGTAGAGCACCGCTGGGTCACCGCCTTATTCTCCCTGGGAACACCTCACCGACTCTAGTCAAACAGGCACTGGAGGAATTCTTCCCTGGTGATATTGAAGAAGTACTCGCCAAATTCGCTTTCAGCTAGAACCTTTCGAACTGCTTCTTCCCGGTACTGCGTGCCGTTGAGCTTTGCGGCCAGTTCCTTCACGTCCCTCCGGCCGAAAAAGTCGCCGAAGATGTGCAGATCCTGCAGGAGACCGTCCCGCACGTTGAACTTCAGCTCCAACTTACCCCCTGTGAAGCGGGCCTCCTTCTCTATTTCGCACTCGGGCGAAGCGCCGTAATTCCAGTCCCAGCGGGCGTAGCGCTCTTCTTTGATCTTGTGCACCACGGCCCATTCCTCAGCGCTGAGAACGTATTCTTGACCTCCCCCCGGGATCAGGTACTGCCACAAAACTTCCTTGAACTCTTCGATGGTAATGGGGGTCTTAAGGTAGGGGTAGATGTTGGTCACCCGGCTCCGCACAGACTTGACACCCTTGGACTGGAGCTTGTCCACTTTCACATTCAGGGCTTCCTGCACCACCGCTAGATCGGAGTTGAAGAGGATGGTACCGTGGTGGAGCAGGCGGCCTTTGGACCAGTACTGGGCATTGCCGGAGAACTTCTTGCCGTCAATTGTAATATCATTGCGGCCGGAAAACTCGGCCTGCACGCCCAGGCTGGCCAGGGCCTGGATGACCGGCCGGGTGAAGTACTCGAAGTTGCTCACCCGCTCCTTTTCCGCGTCCACAATGAAGGTGAAGTTGAGGTTGCCCAAATCGTGGTACACTGCACCGCCGCCGGAGAGGCGCCGCACCACGTGGATGCCCCGCTCCTTGATAAACGGGCCGTTCACCTCCGCCAGGGTGTTCTGGTTGCGCCCGATCACCACCGTGGGTTCGTTCTGCCAGAGTATCACGTATTCTTCCCCAGGATCCAGGTAGTTGAGGGCGTACTCTTCCACAGCCAAGTTGATCCTGGGATCGGTATGGTCGTTGACAATGCGGATCATGATGCCACCTCGCTTCCGTAGCTGTACTGAGATCTTACGTTAGCGGGGAGGAGCTGTCAATCTTTCTCAACCGTCTTCTTCCAAGGTGGCTCGGCATGGTGGGGCTTTCTTAACCACACACTAACCGAAAAGAGATGGGGGAAGAAAGATGACAACACATTCAAAACAACAAAGCTATATCGATACTCTCAACGAACTCCTTAAGGGTGAGCTCATGGCCATGAAAATCTACAAGGAAACCCAAGCCCTGCAGGGCGATGAGCATGTCCGGGCCCTTTTGCAGCAGTTTGCCGCGGATCACGAAGAACATGCCAGGCTCTTGACCCAGCGCATCAGGGAACTGGGTGGGATTCCCGAGACGGAGACGGGTTTGGCGGGAACCATGGCGGGCATCTGGGCCAAAATCAACGCCCTCAGGGGCCCCTCCCATCTGCTGCAACAGGTCTACGCAGGGGAAGATACAGGCATCCACGCCTACGAAGACCGCATTGACGAACTTGATCCCCAAAGCCAACAGCTCGTCTCGGAGATCATGAGTGCTGATCACGATCATCTCAAACACTTCCAGGAGAGGATGGAAGCCGAGAAAAGGGAAAGGCAGAAATGATCGCAGTACGCTTTGTTTTTCCCCTTGACCTTGACGTAACGTCAAGGTTTATACTTTTCTTGGGAGGTGAGTTCATGGAGTACACAGTGAAGCAGTTGGGTGATCTAGCAGGGGTCAGCGGCCGCAACCTCCGCTATTACGATCAGATCGATCTGCTCAAGCCCGCCTGGGTAAGCGAGGCAGGCTACCGGATGTACGGGCCGGCAGAGGTGAAGCGTCTGCAGCAGATCCTCTTTTACCGGGAGCTGGGGGTGGATCTGCAGACCATCAAGGCACTGATGGATGCACCTCACTTTGACGAGAAGGAGGCCCTGCGCCAACACCGTGAACGCCTTCTGGAAAAAAGAAGGCAGCTGGATCTGCTGCTCCAAAACGTGGACCAGACTCTAGCTGCTCTGGAAGGAGGAACACCCATGGAGGACAAAGACAGGTTCCGGGGCTTTAAGGAAAAGCTGATCAGGGAAAACGAGGAGAAGTATGGCAAGGAGGCCCGGGAGAGGTGGGGCGCTGAAGCGGTGGATGCTTCCAACGCCAAGCTCATGAACCTCACTGAAGAGGAGTACGCGGAGGTGGAGCGGCTGAGCAAGGAGATTATTGACTCCCTGGCAGCAGCGGTGGGCAAGGAGGATCCCACGGGGCCCGCGGGATGGAGGATTGCGGAGCTGCACCGCAAGTGGCTCGGTTTCTTCTGGCCCACCTACTCCAAGGAGGCCCATGCGGGCCTGGCGGAGATGTACGTGGCCGACGAGCGCTTCGCCGCTTACTACGACGACCAAGCAGGGCAAGGGGCAGCGGAGTTTCTCCGGGACGCCATCGCGGCCTATGCGCGGCAGTAAAAACGAGTTGGAACTCTAAGGAGCCGATCTTCCGGGATCGGCTCTTTTTCGTAAGGGAGTTCTGTTCCTAAACCGAAAAATTAAAGGAGAATACAGATGGAGAGATAATTCAATCAATAAAGGCGGGGAGCTGGAGCGCTGGAATCCGACACTCCCAGTGCTGAGTGAACCCCTTAGGAAGGGTTTTCCAGGCCGCGCAGCATACTATGCTTGTTAGGGATTTCGCAGAAACGGAGGCACTTGTGGTTGGGCAGAGTAGTGCACATGGGCATCGATGTGGGTTCCACAACCGTCAAACTGGTTGTCCTGGATGAAAACCTCGAGGTACTCTTTTCCAGGTACCAGCGGCACTACGCCGAGATCAGAGAGGTGGTTGTGAGCCTGATTACCCAGGCGTATGAGCAGTTTCAGGAAGATGATGTGACCGTGGCCGTCACCGGCTCCGGCGGGATTGCCGTGGCGGAGCATCTAGGCGTGAGTTTTGTGCAGGAAGTGATCGCGGGCACCCAGGCCATCCAAGCCTTTTACCCCCAGACGGATGTGGTGATCGAGCTGGGTGGAGAGGATGCCAAGATCACTTTTCTGCGCGGCGGGGTAGAACAGCGCATGAACGGCATCTGTGCCGGGGGCACCGGTGCATTTATTGACCAGATGGCAGTGCTCATGCGGACCGACGCCGCGGGCCTCAACGAACTGGCCAAGGGGCATCGGATCATCTATCCCATCGCAGCCCGCTGCGGGGTGTTCGCCAAGAGCGATATCCAGCCCCTTTTGAACGACGGGGCTGCCCCGGAGGATATCGCCGCTTCCATCTTCCAGGCGGTGGTGGTGCAGACGGTGAGCGGCCTGGCCTGCGGCCGGCCCATCAGGGGCAACGTGGCCTTTCTAGGCGGCCCCCTGTACTTCCTCTCAGAGCTGAGGAAGCGGTTCGTGGAGACCTTACAGCTCAAAGATGGTCAGGCCATCTTTCCGGAGAACTCCCAGCTGTTCATCGCCGTGGGAGCCGCCCTCGCTGCCTTGGGGAGCAATCCCGTGCCTTTTTCTGCCCTGATGGCCCGGGTTAAGGGGGCCCAGGATGTGAAGATGGAGGAGACACTGCGGCTGCCAGCCCTTTTTTCCAGTGGGGAAGAGTTGGCGGAGTTCAGAGCCCGGCACGGCCGGCATGCCGCGGCCAGGCGCGATCTGGCTGGGTTTTCCGGCAGGTGCTTCTTGGGGCTGGATGTGGGCTCCACCACCACCAAAGCGGTGCTCATCGACGAGGAGGGTTCCATCCTCTACACCTATTACGGCAGTAACAAAGGCAAGCCCCTGCAATCCGTGCGCCAGGCGGTGCTGGGGCTGTACGCTGCCCTGCCTGATGGCGCTTGGATCGCCAACTCCGCGGTGACGGGCTATGGCGAAGGGTTGATCAAAGCCGCGCTGCAGGTAGATCTGGGAGAGATCGAGACGGTGGCCCACTACAAGGCCGCGGACTTCTTCCTGCCCGGCGTTGATTTCATCCTGGATATCGGGGGCCAGGATATGAAGTGTTTGCGCATCAAAGATGGGGCCATCGATGAGATCCTGCTCAATGAAGCCTGCTCTTCGGGCTGCGGTTCCTTTTTGGAGACCTTCGCCCATTCTTTGAATTTGAGCATCGAAGAGTTTACTCAGGAAGCCCTTTTTGCCTCCGAGCCCGTGGATTTGGGCTCCCGCTGCACGGTTTTCATGAACTCCCGGGTCAAGCAGGCCCAAAGGGAAGGGGCGACTGTGGGCGATATTTCCGCGGGCCTGGCCTATTCCGTGGTCAAAAACGCGCTGTACAAGGTGATCAAGCTGCGGAGCGCCACTGACCTGGGCCGCAAAGTGGTGGTCCAGGGGGGAACCTTCTACAACGATGCCGTGCTGCGGGCCTTTGAGCGCTTGGCCCAGCGAGAAGTGGTCAGACCAGATATCGCGGGGCTCATGGGCGCCTTTGGAGCTGCCCTCATTGCCAGGGAGAGATGGACCCCGGGACACCGTTCTACGCTGCTGGACCGCAGGGCGCTGGAGGAGCTGTCCCTGGAAACCCGGCACACCCGATGCCGGGGCTGCGGCAACAGCTGCCTGCTCACCATCAACTATTTCGGCCAGGGCCGGCGCCACATCTCCGGCAACCGCTGCAGCCGGGGTGCCGGGGAGAAGCAGCGGGGAGAGGAGCTGCCCAACCTCTTTGACTACTGCTATGAGCGGCTCTTTGCCTACGAGCCCCTGGATCCCGCCAAGGCCAGGCGGGGCAGGGTGGGTCTTCCCCGGGTTTTGAACATGTATGAGGACTACCCGTTTTGGTTCACCTTCTTCACTGAACTGGGTTTTTCCGTGGTGCTGTCTTCCCGCTCCTCCAAGGCCATCTATGAACAGGGCATGGAAACCATCCCCTCCGAATCGGTCTGCTATCCGGCCAAGCTGGCCCACGGGCACATCATGGATCTGGTGGAAAAGGGCGTGGATTTCATCTTCTACCCCTGCCTGACCCATGAACACAAGGAACAGCCCCAGGCGGACAATCACTACAACTGCCCGATCGTCGTTTCCTACCCCGAAGTGATCAGGCAGAACGTCACACCCATCCAGACCGGGCAGGTCACCTTCATGTATCCCTTCCTGCCTTTCCACCACAAGCGCAGGCTCACCGAGCGTCTCCACGAAGAGTTCGCTCCCCTGGGCATAGGTTTTCCGGAAGTGGAGAGGGCGGTGGAGAAGGCCTGGGCAGAGCTGGCCCGCTACCGGAAAGATGTGCGGCGCAAGGGCGAAGAAACCCTGGCCTACCTCAAAGAGCGGGGTCTGCGGGGCATCGTTTTGGCCGGGCGCCCCTACCACCTGGATCCGGAAATCAACCACGGGATCCCCAAGCTCATCAACGAGCTGGGCTGGGCGGTGCTCACCGAAGATGCGGTGGCCCATTTGGGCCAGGTGGCCCGGCCCCTGAGGGTTGTGGATCAGTGGGCTTACCATTCCCGGCTGTACGCGGCGGCGAGCTTCGTCGCCCATGAGGAAAACCTGGAACTGGTCCAGCTCAACTCCTTCGGCTGCGGCCTGGATGCCATCACCACCGATCAAGTGCAGGAGATCTTAAGCGCCCGCTCCAAGATCTACACCTGCCTGAAAATCGATGAGATCAGCAACCTGGGCGCGGCTAGAATCCGGCTGCGTTCCCTGAAGGCTGCGGTTCTGGAAAGGGAGCGGCAGGGCCGCAGGCCCCAGGGCAGTCCCTACCGCTACGTGCGGAGGATCTTCACCAGGGACATGAAAAAGGAGCATACCATCATCGTTCCCCAGATGGCACCCATCCACTTCCGCCTCCTGCAGGAAGCGTTCCGCCTGTCCGGCTACAACATGGTGGTCTGTCCCGCCCTGGACAAAGAGGCGGTGGATGTGGGGGTGCAGTACGTCAACAATGATGCCTGCTACCCGGCGATCATCGTGGTGGGGCAGCTCCTCAAGGAGCTGAACTCCGGACGGTACGACTTGCAGAAAACCTCGGTGATCATCAGCCAAACCGGGGGCGGGTGCCGGGCCACTAACTATATAGGCTTTATCCGCAAGGCCCTGCAGGATGCCGGTTACGGGCACATTCCGGTCCTTTCCTTAAGCGCCCAGGGCTTTGAGAAGAACCCCGGCTTTAAGTTAACTCCGCCCCTGCTCCACAGGGGTATGATGGCTCTGGTCTACGGCGATCTGTTGATGAAATGCCTGCTGCGGGTGAGACCCTACGAGAAGGTGCCCGGCTCTGGGGATCTGCTTTACGAGAAGTGGAATGAAATCTGCAGGCTGTCGCTGCGTTCCCCCTCGCCGCAGCGCTTTAGGAAGAACATAGTGAAGCTGGTGGAGGAGTTTGACTCCCTGGAAACGGTGGATCAGGTCAAACCCAGGGTGGGCCTGGTCGGGGAGATCCTGGTTAAATACCATCCCACCGCCAACAACGACATTGTCAGCCTGGTGGAAGCGGAGGGGGCGGAGGCGGTGGTCCCTGACCTGACCGATTTTCTCCTCTATTCGCTTTTCGGTATCAGCTTCAGATACCGTTATTTGGCCGGCAAGAAGCTGGAGGTTGCCGCCAGCAACTTGATAATCGGCATTATTGAGCTCTACCGCCGCACCGCCAAGGAGGTGCTGGCCAAAAGCAGGCGCTTCACTCCGCCCAAGCTCATCCAGGAGCTGGCCCGGACCGCTTCCAAACTGATCTCCCTGGGACACCAGACGGGGGAAGGCTGGTTCCTCACGGGGGAGATGATCGACCTCATTGAAAGCGGAGTGAAAAACATCGTCTGCATGCAGCCCTTTGCCTGCCTGCCCAACCACGTGGTGGGGAAGGGAGTGCTCAGGGGCTTGAAGAATGCTTATCCAGATAGTAACATAGTTGCCATAGATTACGATCCCGGTGCCAGCGAAGTTAACCAGCTGAACCGGATCAAGTTGATGCTGTCCAGTGCCCTTACGGGAAAAACTGCGGAAATATCCTGAAGAGAGGAGCTGTTGCCATGAAGTACCGCAAGTTAGGCCGTTCTGGTCTGAAGGTCAGTGAGATTTCCTTGGGAAGCTGGCTCACCTACGGCAAATCGGTGGAGGAAGAGCGGGCCATCAAAACCATCCGCCGCGCCTACGAGCTGGGAGTGAACTCCTTCGACTCCGCCAACGTCTACGAGCGGGGAGAAGGGGAACGGGTGATGGCCAAGGCGCTGCGGGTCTTCCCCCGGGAGTCGTACATTATCACCACTAAGGCCTTCTGGCCCATGGGGGATGGCCCGAATGACCGGGGCCTTTCCCGCAAGCACGTCTTCGAACAGCTGCATGCCAGCCTCAAACGGATGGAACTGGATTACGTGGACATCTTCTACTGCCACCGCTATGATCCGGAAACGCCGGTGGAGGAGACGCTGCGCACCATTGACGATCTGGTGCGCCAGGGTAAGGTGCTTTACGTCGGAGTGAGCGAGTGGACAGCCGCCCAGATCGAAGAGGCGGTGCGCATTGCCGACCGCTACCTCCTGGACCGCATCGTGGTCAACCAGCCGGTGTACAACATGCTCAACCGCTACATCGAAAAGGAAGTTATCCCGGTCTGCGCCAAGCATGGCATCGGCCAGATCGTCTTCTCGCCACTGGCCCAGGGGGTTTTGACCGGGAAATACCGGGGCGGGCGCATCCCCGAAGGGAGCAGGGCGGCCAACCCCGAGATCAACGAGTTCATCAAGGGCCTCCTGGAGGCGGGAGTGCTCCAGAAGGTGGATGCCCTGCAGGATCTGGCGGAAGAAGCGGGGATGACCTTAGTGGAGATGGCTCTGGCCTGGGTGCTGCGGCAGCCCAATGTGGCCAGTGCCTTGGTGGGCGCTTCCCGGCCCGAGCAGATCGAGGCCAACGTGAAGGCCGTGGATGTGGAACTGAGCCAGGAGCTGCTGGAGAAAATCGAGGAGATTCTGGCCTGAGGAAGGCAAAGAGCCAGGATTCAGCCCCAGGGCTGCCTGGCTTTCTTTTTAAAACGGTTACCCGGGGTAACCCGGGCTGCAGAGGAATTGCCTGTAGGTTGGCGAAAAATGAGGCAGCAGGCCCGCCGCTTCCGGGCTCATCCAGCAATTCACAACAGGAACGGAAGGGCAAAACCAGAAAGATCGTCCGGAGGAGGTCAGACCCATGAGCGAACCAATTCTTCCGGAAAGGCTCCGTAAGCAGCAGAAGCGAAAAACGCCGGGCAGGATGCGGCAGCTGAGCCTGGCCCTGTTTACTTTGGCGGCCATCGCGCTCATCGCCTACGGAGCTTACTACTTCTTCATGCCTAAACAAGAAGAGTTTGTGCTCAACTTCTACACCTACGCCTCCGTGGGTCTGCAGGACTTCCTGGAGACTTTACCGGTTAGGGGAACGGTGATCCCGGAGCAGGTGGCCATTATCGCGCCCAAGGTGGGCGGAACCATTGAGGAGGTCTTTGTCCAGGAAGGGCAGGACGTGGCGGCGGGGGATCCCCTCTTCCGTTTGTACTCGGCAGAGATCGCCGCGGAGAAAAATGCGGCCGAAACCGAGCTGGGCGAGGCCCGGGCGGAGCTGGCCCAGAAAGAGATTATCCACGAGCGGGAGCTGGAGGCGGAGCGCCTGAAGGTTTTGGAAGCCCAGGAGCAGCTGGCGGCTGCTGAAGAACAGCTGGAGCTGCAGAAGGTGCTCTACGAGTACGGCTCCATCCCCCGGGTAGAGCTGGAAAAGGCGGAGCAGGCGGTGGAGGCCGCCAAGCGCCGGATCACCCAGAGCGAATGGGAGCTGGAACTGCTGATCCGCAGGCAGGAGGCGGAAAAGGCGGCCATCGCCAAGACCATCGCCATCAGCGAGGAGAAGCTGGCCAAGGCCCAGGAAAAGATCGACAACTTCTTAGTGACGGCGGAGTTTGCCGGCCGCATTCTCTCTTTGAAACTCCCCAGCAACCGGGTGGTCACCGCCCACCAGGAGCTGGGTGAACTTGCGGATCTGAGCCGGCAGGTGGTGGAGCTGCAGGTTCCCCCGGGGCAGACCGAGCGCTTCGGGGTGGGCACCCCGGTCACCATCAGCTTGGGGCAGAGCGAATACGCGGGAGAGGTCTCCTACATCGCTCCCCAGGCTAAGCAGGGCAGCGATGGGCCGACGGTGCTGGTGCGGGTGGACTTCCTGGAAGAGGTGTCCCATCTGCGGCCCAACAGTACGGTTACGGCCAGTATCCACCTGCAGCTGCACAAAGACAGCCTCTACCTGCCGCGGGGAGCCTATTTGACCAGCGGCCAGCAGCTCTTTGTGTATGTGATCGAAGGCAGTACCGCCAAAAAGCGGGACGTCCAGTTTGGGCTGTTCCAGGGCAATGCGGTGCAGATTCTGCGTGGCCTGGAGCTGGGAGAAAAGGTCATCATCAGCTCCTACGATGCCTTTCGCCATCTGGACGAGATCAAGATTCTGTCCGAAGGAGGACATGCGCTGTGATCAGGCTGGAAGGAGTTGCTAAGGAATACTACATGGGTGATGTGGTGGTGCAGGCGCTGGAGGGCATTGATCTGGAGATCCAGCGGGGAGAGTTTGTGTCCATTATGGGGCCCTCCGGCTCGGGGAAATCCACGCTGCTCAACATTTTGGGCGTCCTGGACCAGCCCAGTCGCGGCGCCTATTATCTGGAAGGGGTGGATATCACCCAGCTCCGCGACGGGGAGCTGGCCCAAATCCGCAACCGGCATTTTGGGTTCATCTTTCAAAGCTACAACCTCTTCCCAGAGCTCACTGCTTTAGAGAATGTGATGGTGCCCCTGATGTATGCCGGCCGGCCCCGGCGGGAGAGGCGGGAGCGGGCCGAGGCGCTCCTGGCGCAGGTGGGTATGGCCCACAGGCTGAAGCATCTGCCCACCCAGCTCTCCGGGGGCGAACAGCAGAGGGTGGCCATCGCCCGGGCGCTGGCCAATAACCCCACCCTGCTTCTGGCGGATGAGCCCACGGGGAATCTCGCCACTGACCAGGGGGCCGAGATCATGACCCTGCTCCAAGAGCTCAACCAGCAGGGCACCACCGTGGTAATTGTGACCCATGACCCTGCGGTGAGCGCCTACGGAAGGCGCCTGCTGCGCCTGCGGGATGGGAAGATCGTTTCCGATGGACCCCTGCAGGAAGCTGCCCTAGAGGCTTAAGGGAGGAGCGGAAGATGCGAAGGAGCCTATCTTTTTTAGTGCTGGTGGCTTTGGTTTTGGGCCTGGGGGCGGGCCCCAAGGCCGCGGCCCAGCCCCTGGAGCTCACTGTGGAGCAAGCGGCGGAACTGGCCCTGCAGCACAATCTAAGTTACCGCCTGGCCACCCTGGACTGGGAAAGCGCCAAGGCCAACCTGGAGCGGGCCCAGATTGTGGGCGATGCGGATATGCTGCGGGAAGCGGAAAAGGAGTGGGCCCAGGCGGAAAAGACCTACGCCGAGAAAACCAAGGAGCTCAAGGATCAGGTGCGCTCCGCCTATCAAGAGCTTCTGCAGAGTGAAACCACCGTGGAAAACGCCCTGCGGGCCAAAGAACGGGCGGAAAACCAGCTGGCCATGGATGAGAACAAGTTCAAAGCGGGCCTGCTTTCTTCACTGGACATCGAGCGCAGCCGCAACAGCTTGTTCGATGCGGAGCACCGCCACCAGCGGGCGGTGATCGATTTGGAAACCAAGCGCATGCGCTTCAACGAACTGCTGGGGCTGCCCCTGGATACGGAAGTTGTCCTCACAGAGCGCCTGCTATTGGCGTTTGTGCCCTTTACCTGGGATTTGGAGACCTGCTTTGAGCTGGCTTTGGCCCTGGACGCCTCCGTGGCCGAGGCCCGGGAGAGGCTGGCCAGGGCGCAGGAGGCTGTGCTCGCGGCCCAAAGCCCCTTTACCCCCAGGGTGGAGCTGGAGCAGGCCCTGGTTAGCGAAGAGAAGGCGAAAATCCAGCTCCAGCAGGCGGAACAGGCCCTGTATTTCCGCATCCGCGGCGACTATTACGCTCTGTTGGACCAGGCCCATGCCCTGGAGCTGGCCGCGCGCAATATCGAACTGGAGCGCAAAGCCCTCCAGGCGGAGCAGAGCAAGTACCAGGCGGGTGTAATCAGCAACGCGGACATCGTGGCCAAGCAGGAAAGACTGGCCCAGCTGGAACAGGAGTACAGCGCCAGCCTGCTCCAGTACAGCTTGGCCCGGGTGAAGCTGCTCCAGGCCATGGGTCAGCAGGAAGAATCAGGTGAGCAGCATGCAGACTAGATGGAGATTCCCGCTGGTTCTAGTACTCCTTGTGGCCCTTGCGGCCAGCTGCGCAGCGGCGGGTGAACTGAGGCCCATAACCTTGGCCGAGGCTCTGGAAACAGCCCTGGAGCACAACACCAGCCATGCCCTGTTCCTCTGGGAGCAGGATCTGGCCCAGCGCCGGGCGGCTCTCCAGAAGCAGCCGCAGCTCGGGGCGGAGCTCCATCCGGCGGGGCTGCAGAACGGCACCTGGCAGGGGCCCCACGGTTCGCTGTCCCTGACCATGCCCCTGGGCAGCCACCTGAAGCTCAGCGGGAAGGTCACAGTCAGCCTGGAGGACAAAGAGCTGGGCATCGAGCCCCAGGGCAGTTTGAACCTGGACTACGACTTCTTTGCCCCCGCCCAGGAAGCGGCGCCGGAGCTGACAGTGGAGGAGAGCAGGCAGCGCCAGGTGAACAGCCTGGTACTCCAGGTTTTCCGCCTCCTCGTTGACCTCAGAAAGGCGCTGGATCAGAGGGCCTACGCCCAAGGGGTCCTGGAGCACCTGGAGGCCAAGCTGGCCGCCGCGCAACAGGTGCCCAACTACGATGACCTGCAGCTGCGCCGGGAACTGAGGGATCAGCGCGCTTCCCTGGCAGCCGCGGCGGAAAGGGTAAACCAGCTGCAGCTCCAGCTCCAAAATGTTCTAGGCAGCACGGAGCCCATCTTCTACGAACCGCAGCTCAAGGTGCACAGCCTGGATCTGGAATTCTCCCAGGAAGAACTGGAGGGGGAATTTCTCGCGGCAAGTCCAGAGCTGCGCCGGGCGGAAGCGGAACTGGAGCAGGCCCGGGCCCAGCTGGAGCTGGAGCGGAAAAGCAGGGGCTGGCAGGTGAAGGTCTCCGGTGGAGTGCAGGCGGGCCAGGATCTGAACTGGAGCGTGGGGCTTACCGCCTCCAAAGCCCTCTATCCCAGGGATGTGCTGGTGGAAGAACTGGAGCTGGCCGCGGCCAAGGCGGAGCACAACCTGCAGGGCCAGGAAAATGCCCTCCTAGGCGAGCTGCGCAGCAGCCTCCAGGCCCTCACATCCGCGCAGAGGCAGGTAGGCCTCCTGGGAGAGCTGCTGGCCGCAGCGGAAGAGGACTTGGAGCTGCGCCGGAGGCAGCAGGCCGCGGGGCTGGTCACCGATCTGCAGGTGGCGGAAGCTGCCTTAGCCGCAGAGAAAGCCCGGTTTGACTACTTCCACGCCCAGCTGGACTATGCCCTGAGGGCCGCGGAGCTGTGGCAGCTCTGCGGGCGCGATCTTAAGGATGCGCTCTTCCAGGTTGTGAACTAGGAGGTGCTGAGATGTCCGTTGCGGATCAGCTGAAATGGGCGCTGCGCCACTCCCGGCGCCAGCGGTTGGAATCCATCCTGGTGATCCTGGCCATCGGGCTGGGGATCGGGGTGATCATCACCGTTTTGTCCATGTTCATTTCCGTGGGTCAGCAGTACAGCAGTATACAGCGCTTGGATTACTTCCGCACCCTGGAGATCTTGGGCAGGGAGGATTCCCTGATGTGGCAGCAGGTCCCCATCACCCTCCTGGGCCCGGAGCAGGACAGCCTGAGCTGGTCCGGCGTCACTTTGGAAGAGATCCTGGAGCTGCAGCGGCGCCTGCCGCCCACCATGCACGTTTACGTGGAGCAGGGGTGGTTGGCCGCCACGGAGCTGCTCCCCGAGGAGGTGGGAGAGGATGAGGATTGGTACCGCTTCCGGGGCAACGAAATATACATTGCCGGTACTGTACCCGCCTATTTCTCTTTCAAGAACTCCCAGCTAGCTCAGGGAAACTTCTTCGTGGAGGCGGATCTGTTGGGCGCCAGCCGCGTTTTGGTCATCACCCACAGGCTGGCGGAGGAGCTTTTTGGCGATGGGGATCCCATCGGACAGATCGTCCCCCTGGACCTGCACAGCGAAGAGGCGGTGGATTTCACCGTCATCGGGGTGCTGGCCCCACCTGACGACAGCGATCCCTATATGGCTCTGAACGACGGCCGCACGGCTTGGATGCCCGTGACGGTGCATCCCTCCTATAGAGGGGGGCCCGATGATACCACCCACTTCTACCAGATCTATGTGGGCGTGGATCCCGGGGTGGACCTGGCCTCAGCTGGGGAAGTGGTGCAAAGTGAAGCCGCGCTGCTCTGGGGGGAAGAGGCCTTTGCCCTGCGCAGTCCGGTGGACGATTGGCGGGAGTCCATCAAGCAGGTGCAGCGCTATGCCCTGCTCATCGGGATGCTCGCCTCCGTGGGCCTGGTGATCGCGGTGATCAACATCCTCAACCTGATGCTGGCCAGGGTGCTGAAGCGCACCAAGGCGGTGGGTTTGTCCATGGCCTTGGGCAGCTCCCGCGGCCAGGTGTTCAGGCAGTTCATGCTGGAAGCTGTGGTACTGGGGCTGGCGGGTTCCGTCTTGGGGATCGCCCTTTCCTTTGCCTTCGCCGAGCTTTTGAAAAAGAGCTTGGGCGGTTGGTCCGGGGGATGGGGGTCCCGTTTAGGGTTAGGCATCGCCCTGGGCTTGTTGGTCAGCCTCTTCTTCGGAGTATACCCGGCCTACCTGGGCTCCCGCACCAATCCCGTGGATGCCCTGCGGACCGATTGAGGGGGGAAGATGGTGGAAACCCTGAAGTTTACCCTGCGGATTTTGAAAAAGAGACCCCTGCGCTCCCTGCTCACCATTTTGCAGGTGGGGCTGGGGGTGTGGATTGTCGCGCTGATCCTGTCCCTCAACTTCCAGGCCGCGGGAAGCCTGGAGGGGGTGCACAGCACCTTCGGGGAAACCCTGGCGAAGATTTCGGTCTCCAGAACCGAAGAGATTCCCGGTGGAGGGCAGGTTGTTTCCAGTATCAGCAATCTCCGCTACGACGATCTGGTCAAGCTTCTCCAAGGTGAGCACATTGACCAGGCCTTTATCTTCCAAGAACTCTGGATGCAGCGGATTATTGTGGAGGGTCTGACCTACTCCGTGCAGACCGCCGCGGAAACCACCGCCCACTACGGCGAGGCCATGGGGCTGGAGCTAGTGGAGGGGCATTTCTTCACCCAAGCCGACGAAGAGCAGAAAAACCGGGTGGTCTTGATCTCCGATGTGGTGGCAGCCCAGCTGTTTCCCGGCCAGTCGGCCCTGGGTAAAACCATCAACCTGGGCGATTTCGGGGAAGGGCCCATGGAGTTTGAGATCATCGGCGTCTACAAACCCCACTCCGCGCTGCTGGAGTTTTTTATCAGCCAGGCTCACCTCCTCTTTCCCCTGGGCACCACCAGGGTGTGGGTTTCCTATGACGTTTTTGAGCCGTCCTACCAGTACATCTATATCAAGACGCAGCCGGGCAGGCTGTACGAGGCGGTGGAAGAGGCCCGGGTGCTGCTCGCGGACCGCTCTGTGGATGATATGGAAGTAAACGGGGAGTACGTAAAGGACTCCAACCGCTTCTTAAGTGAGCAGCTGAGGACGGTGAGCCTCTTTTTGGGCGCCTTTGCCTTTATCGCCGTTTTGGTGAGTGCCATTGGCATTCTAAGTATCATGCTGGTGAGCGTAGTGGAAAGGACGCGGGAAATCGGCTTAAGGCAGGCCCTGGGCGCTTCCAAGCGGTCCATTGTGGCCCAGATCCTCAACGAATCCCTGGTCTTCTCCCTGGCCGGGTCGATCCTTGGCCTTCTGGCCGCCTATTTCACTTCCCCCACCCTGCTCAACGCCATTTTGGCGGAGGTGTTCTATTCCAGGCTGGCTGATGTAGGGGGGCTGCACCCCCAGGCCGCGCTGCTCGCGGCTGTGGTGGCGATAGCCATGGGCCAGCTCTTCGGCCTTTACCCGGCCTGGCAGGCGGCTAAGCTGCCGCCCGTGGAAGCGCTGCGGGAAGGCTGAAAAGCCACTTCTACCTTTGACATTGCCTAGTAACTAAACTATACTGACCTTGGAGGTTCTTTTTAGTAGTACGCTGGGGAAGGAAGTTGTCTGTGAAGCAGCCACTACTCGCACTGGTCAATTTGAACAAGTACTACGGCGATGTCCATGTTCTGAAGGATATCACCTTCACCATTAACGAAGGGGAGTTCCTCACACTGCTTGGGCCCTCGGGGTGCGGCAAAACTACGCTGCTGCGCTGCATCGCAGGGCTGGAGCGCATTCAATCGGGAGATATTCTGCTCAGCGGCACTTCCATCAAGGATCTGGCGCCCAATAAGCGTAATGTGAATACCGTTTTCCAGAACTACGCCCTCTTTCCCCATCTCAATGTCTACGACAACATTGCCTACGGCCCCCGCATGAAAAAGTCCCTGGGCGAGGCTGCGTTGAAACAGCGGGTGGCGGAGGTGCTGGAGCTTGTGCAGATGTCCGGCTATGAACAGCGCATGCCCCATCAACTATCCGGGGGGCAGCGGCAGAGAATTGCCATTGCCAGGGCGCTCATCAACGAGCCGGCCATTTTGCTTTTGGACGAACCCTTAGGTGCCCTGGATCTGAAATTGCGCAAGCACATGCAGACCGAGCTCTCCCGGCTGCAGCGCAAGACGGGCACCACCTTTGTCTACGTCACCCACGACCAAGAGGAAGCTTTAAATATGTCCGACCGCATCGTGGTCATCGATCAGGGAGAGGTACAGCAGCTGGGCACACCCCGGGAGATCTACAACAACCCGGCCAACCTGTTTGTCACCAGCTTCATCGGGGACCGCAACATCTTCCCCGTGGAGGTTGTGGAAGCTGGTTCGCAGTACTGCCGGGTGCGCTTGGGTGAAAACGTGGTGACCGTGCGCCGCTCCTGCAGCGCCCAGGGTGCCCTGCGCGCCGGTGAAGAGGCGATTTTGGCCATCTTGATGGACAAAATGCGGCTCTCCTGCGAGGCAGTGGAAAACGCCTTTAAGGGCGAGGTTCTGTCCATTCACTACGCGGGCTCGCAGATCCGCATCGAAGTGAAGGTTTTAGATCAGGTGCTGACCATCGTGGAATACCAGAAAACAGACTGCGACTGCGCGGTGGGCGATACGGTCTACGCAGCCTGGGAAGAGAGCGGAGCGATTTTGCTCCCCAAGGAAGCCGGCTGGGAAGAGAGAGGCTGGTAAGATGAGAAGCTGGAAGAATAATCTGCTGGCCGTACCTATTCTGCTCTGGATCGGGGTTTTGGTGGGCATACCCATGCTCTTGGTGGTGGCCATCAGCTTTCTGTCCCGTGACCACCTGGGCAACATCGTCTACCAGTTCACCCTGGATAACTACCGCAAGGCCTTTGATCCCATCTACCTGCGGGTGTTTTGGAACTCTTTACGTCTGGCCCTGCTCACCGCCTTGATCACGTTGGTTGTGGGCTACCCGGTGGCTTACATCACCTCCAACTTGAGCCCCCGCCGGCGGGCCCTGGCCTTGGGCCTTGTGATGCTGCCGTTCTGGATTTCCAGTCTGCTCAGGACCTATGGCTGGATGATTCTGCTGGGCAATGCGGGCCTCATCAACAATTTGCTGAAGGCTCTGGGGATCATCCAGCAGCCCCTGCCCATGATGTACAAATTCGGTACCAGCCTGGTTGGCACCGCCTATATGCTCCTGCCCTTTATGATCGTGGCGGTGTTTAACTCCGTGGATAAACTGGACCGCTCGCTTCTGGAAGCATCCTACGATTTAGGGGCCAGCAGGTGGCAGACGTTTTTCCAAATCACCATACCCCTCACCCTGCCGGGTATCGTGGGCGGCTTTACCCTGGTCTTCATCCCGGCCCTGGGCCTGTACTTCGTCTCCGATCTCTTGGGGGGAGGAAATACGGTGTTTCTGGGGAATCTCATCCATACCCTGGCCACCCGGGGCAGAAACCGGCCCCTGGCCGCGGCCTTCTCCTTGGGCATGGTGGCCCTGGCGCTGCTGGTTCTCCTCTTTTACTGGCGGGTGACCAAGGATAAGAGCGGGGAGGGGCTGTTCCAATGAGGGGTAAAGCCAGCAGGTTCGGCGTCTTTTACTTGTCGCTGTTCTTTGTTGTTTTGTACCTGCCTGTGCTCAGCGTCGTTCTTTATTCCTTCAACGCCAGTTCTTCCACGGCCCAGTGGACCGGCTGGAGTCTGGAGTGGTACCGCCAGCTGCTGAGGGATCGGGTGATCGGGGAGGCTTTTAAGGTGAGTATACAGGTGGCTGTGCTTACCGCCATCCTCTCCGCAGTCTTGGGCACTTTCACCGCAGTTGTCTCCATGTGGGTCACCGCCCGCATGAAAAGGGCCATCCAGGGCATAATGATTCTGCCCCTCATCGTCCCGGAGGTGGCCTTGGGGGTGTCGCTTCTCTTCTTTTTCAACGCCCTGCGGCTGCCCTTTGGGATCTTGACCCTCGTTCTTTCCCATTCCCTGTTCTGCGTGCCTTACGTGTACATCATGGTGCGGCTGCGGCTGCAGGAGATCGATGCGGCTATCCTGGAATCGGCGCTGGACTTGGGGGCAAGCGTACCACAGATGGTGCGCACCATCATTTTGCCGCTGGTGGCTCCCTCCATCGTCACCGCTTCCCTTTTGTGCCTGGCCATGTCCCTGGATGATGTGATCATCTCCACCTACATGTCCGGCCCCCGCAGCACCACGCTGCCGGTGCACATCTTCTCCATGATGCGTGTGGGCGTTACCCCTAAGGTGAACGCGCTCTGCACGTTGATTTTAGTGGGAACGTTCTTCATAATAGGGTTAAGTCAGATCATCACCAAACAGAGGAGGTTTGCTAAGTGAAGAGAACAAGCGCTGTACTGCTGACTATCGCCGTTTTGGTCCTTGCTGTTTCCGGTGCCCTGGCGGCACAGGAAATCACCCTCATGACGTGGGGCGGTGATTTTGTCCCCCGGGCGGTCATCGAGGAGTTTGAACAGGAAACCGGCATTAGAGTCAACTACAAAGAAGTGACCTCCAACGAGGACATGCAGTCGCTGCTGGAAGCCAACCCCGATCAATACGATCTGCTCATCGTCACCGACTACATGGTGGATATCCTCAGGCAGAACGGCCTGCTGGAGGCACTCGATAAGTCCAAGCTGCCCAACTACGGCAACATCAACCCCCTGTATCTGGGCAACTACTACGATCCCCAGAGCGAGTACGCCATTCCCTATGCCATTTCCATCTCGCTGCTTTTGGTCAACCATGAAGAGGTGGAAAAGCTGGGGGCCAAGCCCATCACCAGCTACGCTGATCTCTGGCAGCCGGAGCTGCGGGGTAAAGTGGTCACGGTGGACTGGTCCGTGGAGGTCATGGGCATTGCCCTGAAGGCCTTGGGCTACGAGTACAACGAAACGGATCCAGCCATAGTGGCCCAGGCCAGGGAGAAGCTTTTTGCCCTGAAGCCCAACATCGTGCGCTTTGAGACCAACACTCCCGAAGACTCCCTGATCAACCGGGAAGCTGTGGTTGGCTTTATGTACTCCAACCAGGCGGTGAAGGGCAACGCGGCCGACCCTGCGCTGCAGCCGGTCTTCCCCACGGAGGGCGTGCCCATCTTCATCGACTGCTGGGTCATGTCTAAAGAAGCGCCCAACAAAGACGGCGCTTACAAGTTCCTGGACTTCATCATGCGGCCGGAGATTGCAGCCCGCATTGCCGACATCACCAAGTTCACCACACCCAACAAGGCGGCCGAGCCGTACCTTCCCGACTACTACAGGGAGAACCCCATGCTTAACCTCCCCGATGAGGTGGCGGCCAACACCAGCTTCTACATTGGTGTAGACAAGGTGCTGGAGGAATACGAACACATCTATGTTGAGTTCAAACTGAGGTAGCTATAGGGGGGCGCTGCAGAACTACTCGCTGGAGTGGGGAGCAGCGCTCCTTTTTGCCTATCGGGCTCCTTGGCGAGTCCGTATTCTCGTTATTGGACACTGCAGCAGCCCCCTAGGCTCTGGGTGTTCAGACTTGTGTCTTCATGGTTAGGCTGATCCTCTGCAGCTTGGGATCGACCGCGAGCACCCGCACCGTGACGATATCCCCCACCTGGACCACATCGGTGGGGTGGCGCACGTAATCGTCACTGAGCTGGGAGATGTGCACCAGCCCCGCTTTGCCCACACCTATATCCACAAAAGCCCCGAAATCAACCACATTCTGCACCGTGCCCTGGAGGACCATGCCTGCCCTGAGATCATCCAGGCTGAGCACATCCGCCCTGAAGAGCGGCGGGGGAAGCTCATCCCGGGGATCCCTGCCGGGCTGGCCCAGGGAAGCGATGATGTCCCGCACAGTGGGCACCCCCGCCCCCAGGCTTTCCGCCACCTTGATTGGATCAAGCTTATTGAGCTTTTCCCTGATCTGCCTTAAGGCTGCATTGTCCTGCAGGTCTTCTGCCCTAGAGCCGATCAAGGCTAGAATTTGGCGGGCCAGGGGATACGATTCGGGATGCACCGCGGTATTGTCCAAAGGCTCTGGGCCTTCCCCGAGGCGCAGAAAGCCCGCGGCCTGTTCAAAGGTCTTGGGGCCTATGCCCTTCACCTGCTTGAGTTGGGCACGGGTTTGGAAGATGCCGTTGGCCTCCCTGTGCTCCACGATGGCCTGGGCCGTTTTGGCCGACAGGTCGGACACATAGCGCAGCAGGGCGCTGGATGCGGTGTTCAGGTTAACACCCACATGGTTCACACAGCTTTCCACAACCGCATCTAAGGCGCGGCCCAGTTCCTTTTGATTCACATCGTGCTGGTACTGGCCTACACCCAGGGATTTCGGCTCGATCTTCACCAGTTCCGCTAGGGGATCCTGCACCCGGCGGGCGATGGATACCGCGCCCCGCATGGAGACATCCAGGTCAGGGAACTCTTCCCGGGCCAGCTCCGAGGCGGAATAGACCGAGGCCCCCGCCTCATTGACCACCAAGTACTGTGCCTGGGGGCAGCTTGCTTTGATCAGCTCGGCCACCAGCTGCTCGGTCTCCCGGCTGGCGGTGCCGTTGCCGATGGTGATCAGGGTGATCCCGTGCTTGTTCACCAGGGAGGCCAAAGTGCTCAGGGCTTCGTCCCACCTTTTCTGAGGTTCATGGGGATAGATGGTGGTGTACTCCAGGAGCTTGCCGAACTCGTCCACGGCCACCACCTTACACCCGGTGCGGTAGGCCGGGTCGATGCCCAGAACTCGCCGGCCCCTAACGGGGCTCTGCATGAGCAGGTTGTGCAGGTTTTGGGCAAAGATGGCGATGGCTTGCTTTTCCGCCCTTTCCGTGAGGGCATTTCTGATCTCCCGCTCCAGGCTGGGGGCCAAAAGCCGCGCATAGCCATCCTCGATGGCAGCCTGGAGATGGGGCGACGCGGGGGATGAGCTGTCTTTGATGATTTCCCCCGCCAGCAGGCTGTGGACACGTGCTGCATCGACCTGGATCCTTACCTTCAAAAAGCCCAGCCGCTCTCCCCGATTGACGGCCAAGATGCGGTGGGGCGGGATTTTGGCCGCATCTTCACAGTGGTCGAAGTAGAGGTGGAACTCCTGAGCCTCTGGGTTATCTTCAGCATCGCTGTTTTCCGTGATGATCAGGCCTGTATTGTAGGTGAACGTGCGGATCTTGGCCCGGAGGGCAGGATCGTCCGCGAAGCGCTCAGCGAGGATATCCTGAGCTCCCTGCAGCGCCTCCTCGGTGCTGGTCACCTCTTCATTCAGGAACCGCTGCGCCAGCAGCCTGGGGTCTTCTTGGCCCTGGGCCAACAGCAGATCTGCCAGGGGTTCCAAGCCCTTCTCTTTGGCCAGCGAGGCCCGGGTTTTGCGCTTGGGCCGAAACGGGCGGTAGATATCCTCCAGTTCCTGGAGGGTAGAGGCCGCTTCTATGGCTTTGCTGATTTCGGTAGTGAGTCTTTCCTGTGCCTCAATGAGCCGCCTGACCTCTGCTTTGCGGCTGGCCAGGCTGCGCAGGTAATCCAGGCGTTCCGCCAGTTTCCTCAGGACCGTTTCATCCAGTTCACCTGTGGCTTCCTTGCGGTAGCGGGCGATGAAGGGGATGGTGCTGCCTTCATCGAGCAGTTTGACTGTGCGTTCAACTTGATCTGGTTGCAGCTGGAGCTCTGCCGCGAGCTGCCGGATGATCTCCATGTCTTTTCTCGCCTCCGTGCTTAGCATAGCAGAACTGGAAGGAAGACGCAAAGAAATGTGGAACCCTAAGGCGAGGTGATTGCATGCTGGCGGAGTACAGGACGGTGGCCCGGGAGGCGGAGATAACACTCATTGAAAAGAAGTCCAAGTTCATTGCCCGCATCAAGCCCGTCCAGACCCGGGAAGAAGCGGAGGCGTTCATCGAAGCAGTACGCAAAGAACACTGGAACGCCACCCACAATGTACCGGCCTATATCATAGGAATGAACCAGGAGGTTCAAAAATACAGTGATGACAATGAACCAAGCGGCACGGCGGGCCTGCCTGTTTTGGAAGTGCTCAAGGCCCATGAGGTGGTGAACTGTGCCGTGGTGGTCACCCGCTATTTCGGCGGTATCCTCCTGGGCAGGGGTGGTTTAGTCCGTGCTTACGGCGGAGCAGCCCGGGAGGCGCTCAAGGCCGCCGGGATCGTACGCATGGTCCCTGCACTGGAGGTGGGCATCACTGTGGATTACACCCATCTAGGAAGAGTTCAAAACGAACTGCTGACCCAGGGTGTTTTTCTCCAGGACACGGAGTATCTGGAGAAGGTGACCTTCCACGTGCTGCTCCTGCCAGAGGAAAGGGAACCTCTGCGCCAGGTCATCCAGGAGCTCACCGCCGGTGATTTCCTCTGGCGGGAAGGGCAGGAAGTGTACCGATCCCTGCCGGTGGAAGCAGAGAGCTGATTGGAAGAATTTGAGGGGAGTGGGTAGGATGGCGAAGCGGATGGGTGGACCCGGGACCTGGCTGTATCCTCTGCCGCCTGTTTTGGTGAGCTGTGCCCATGGCGACAGGACAAATATCATCACCCTGGCCTGGGCAGGGGTGGCCTGTTCAGAACCGCCAATAATCAGCTTGGGTATTCGCCCAGAGCGCTATTCGTATGATATAATTAAGCAATCGGGCGAATTCGTGGTGAATATCCCCCGGGCATCCCAGGTGGAGCTGGTGGATTTTTGCGGCAATGTCAGCGGCCGGGAGGTTGATAAGTTCGCCCGCTGCGGCTTCACAGCCCTGCCCGGCAGTTCTGTGGCGGCGCCGCTTCTGGCTGAGTGCCCGGTAAACCTGGAATGCCGGGTGGTGCAGGTGCTTCCCCTGGGGAGCCACGATCTGTTCCTGGGGGAAGTAGTCTCAGTGCACTATGCTGAACAGTATGTGGCGGATCAGCGCTTCGACCCTTACGCCGCCGATGCCCTGGTTTACGGTTTTGGCCGCTACTACCGCTTGGGTGAAGTGCTGGGGCGTCACGGGGAGTGGATGAAAAGAGAGAGGTAAGAGATGAAGAGAAGCAGGAAACTCGTTGGGTTGACCATAGTTTTCCTCTTTGCGGTTCTGGTCGCTGGCCCCGTTTGGGCTGCCTTTCCCCAGCCCCAGGGTTTCGTGAACGACTTTGCCAATGTGCTGGACCGCCGCAGCCAGTCGGAGCTGCAGGTTTTGGCCGAGCAGCTGCGCGCGGACCAGGGGGTGGAACTGGCGGTGGTCACTGTGGCCAGCACCGATCCCCTGGATCCCAAGGAGTACACCACCGGGCTGTTTAACGAATGGGGGATCGGCGGTCCTGAAGACAGCGGCCTGCTCATCCTCCTAGCCGTGGCGGAGCGGGCCATTGAGGTGGAGCCTGGTTACGGCTTGGAAGGTGTGCTTCCCGATGGGTTGATTGGGGCGGTGATCGATCAGGAGGGCATGCCCCACTTCCGGGAAGGGGATTACGGGGCCGGGATCACGGCCATGGCCAAGGCCTATGCCCGCATCTTGGCCGGGGAGAAGTTCGAGATCGCGGAAGAGGAAAAAGGAGATTTCGGCTGGCTTTATTCGTTTCTCATTTTTATCCTCATCGTGCTGCTGCTGCGCCGCAACCGCTTCTATCCGCCCAGGGGCGGCGGGGCTAGCGGCGGCGGTTCCGGTCGGAGAACCATCTTTGTCCCAGGTCCCACCATGGGCGGGCCGCGGATGCCCACAGGCAGAGGCTCCGGCGGCTTCGGGGGATTTGGGGGAGGCCGCAGCGGCGGCGGTGGAGCAGGCAGGAGATTCTAAGGAAGGAAAAGGAGAGTGGAGAGAATGAAAAAAGGAACGCTAGTTCTCGTTGTCATCGCAGTCATTGTCATACTGCTTGGCATCAGGGTCATTTCCGCGTACAACCGTTTAGTGGAACTGGAGCAGAATGTGGAAGGACGCTGGGCCCAGGTGGAGAACCAGCTGCAGCGGCGGGCAGATCTCATTCCCAACCTGGTGGAAACGGTTAAGGGCTATGCCAGCCACGAGCAGCAGGTTTTCGCCGATGTGGCTGAAGCCCGCTCGCGGCTGCTGGCTGCCCGTACTCCAGAGGATCAGATGGAGGCCAATGCGAGTTTGGACTCCGCTCTCGGCAGACTTCTGGCCATCAGCGAGGCTTACCCCGAACTGAAGGCCGACACCAGCTTTATCCGCCTCCAAGATGAGCTGGCGGGGACGGAGAACCGCATCGCCACAGAGCGCATGCGTTTCAACGAGTCGGTGCAGACTTGGAACACCACCATCCGCCGTTTCCCCATGAATTTGATTGCCAGCGTGTTCGGGAAGGAACCTAAGCGCTTCTTCGAAGCATCCCCAGGGGCCCAGGAAGTTCCCCAGGTATCGTTCTAAAAAAAGGAGGCACTCTCTAAAAGGGAGTGCCTCTCTTGCCAGGGCCTAGAAACCAAATAGGGGCAGGGGGATGCTGCCCTGGTTGCTCAGGGCCTCCAGATCCGCGGGGGGAATGTTCTCGTGGAAGTAGTGCAGGACTTCCAGGGCTTCTTCGGGATGCGCCGTATCCCCCCACACCACCAGTTTGGTCAGCTGCGCGGGGTGCTGGAGGCCGTAGATAGGCTTACCTGTTTGATCCTGGCCTAAGGCCAGCAGGGCGCCCTGCTCGGTGAAGTAGGTGAAGCGGTTCTCATCTAGGGCGATCACATCCGGTGCATCCCCTGCGGCGATGAGCACCACCAGCTTGGGGTCTAAAGTCCCCAGGGGCAGAAGCTGCAGGTCGATGTAGATGGTCTCGTGGGTTTCATTCCAGCTTTCGGCCAGTTCCGTCATGACTTCGCCCAGGTCGTAGGAAGCCTCGGCCAAAAAGACGATCTTCACCCTGCCCATGGCCGGATCCGGCGGCTGGGGTCGGAAGATAATGTAGAGGATGAGGGCAGCCGCCACCAGAATGCTTCCCACAATCACCTTCTTGGAAACCGGGGGCGGCGGGCCGTCGCCCGCTGGCTTTTCCCCCACCACGGCGCGGGCCAGCTGTGGACAACCAGCCCTGCCGCAGCCGCCTTTGCTCTTCCAGCAGTCCACGTGCTGCACGCTGCGGCAGCGGGGGCAGACCACCACTTGATCCTGGGCGGTGATGGTTTCCTGGCACAGGATGCAGGGCTGGCCCGCGTGGGCCTCTCCAGAAGTGATTTTTTCCGTTCTTTCCGCCATAGATTCTCTCCCCAAATACAAAAGATCGTATAGTATGGTATCATTAATATTGTAACACTTTGTCCCAGCTCTGCCAATTGAGCAGGCTGGGGAGGAGGAGTGATCACTCTGAGGCCGCAGGTGGAGATCTACACTGACGGTGCCTGCAGCGGCAACCCGGGGCCGGGGGGATGGGCAGCCATCCTCATCTTCGGCGAGCACGAAAAGGAGATCTCGGGGTTCGAACCCATGACCACCAATCAGCGCATGGAACTCACCGCGGCCATCAGGGCTTTGGAAAGCTTGAAAAGGCCCTGCAGGGTGAGGCTTTACTCAGACAGTGCTTACCTGGTTAACGCCTTCAATTTGGGGTGGCTTGACAACTGGCGCCGCAACGGCTGGCTCAATGCCAGGAAACAACCGGTGAGCAACGGGGATCTCTGGCAGCGCCTGGCGGAGCTTGCGGAAATCCACCAGATCCAATGGATTAAAGTGCAGGGACACAGCGATAATAAGTACAATAACCGTTGTGATGCTCTGGCCCGGGCCGCCATTGAGTCGGGGCGATAGGGGGGGCAGCAAGCAGTGCAGAGAGATTACCAGGAATTACTTGCAGAAATCAAAGAAATAACCACGGCCGATGGCTTTGTTTCGTCCTGTTTGGAAATAAAGGAAAGCCTGTACTTCTATGAGCTCGATCTGATGCTGGCAGCTTACACCGCTTCTCTGGAACTGCTGGCGGCGGCTGCCCTGCTCCATGCCACCTTGAAAAGCAGGGCCGATCTCTTAAAGGCCCGGGCGGCAGTGGAGCATTATGTGGAGAATCTTTTGGCTGACTTGAACAAGTTCCGGTTTCCCCTGGACGTTCAATACGTTGTGGACCGGTTCTTACAGGGCCCGGCGCCGCGCATCCGCTGGCGCCTGGCGGTTTACGGGGAGATGATGCAGGCTTACGCCGCCCTGGAGGCTGCCCCCTCCGAGGGCTTGGACGAGCTGCTGCGCAGGGCCCACAGGCTGCTGCGGGGGAGGGAAGCGGAGCTTGGGCCCAAGCTCACCGCCGTCTTGGGGCAGGTTGGGGCCCGCATGCTGCGGGGGGCGCGGCTGAGGCCCATCTGGCTGCAGGTGAGCCATCCCCGCATCCAGATTGCCCTTTCCGGCCTGCAGACCCTCATGAACAACCTCCGGGTCACCCCGTATTTCAACTACCCCCTGGAAGATCTGGCCACAGAAAGGCAGAAACGCCGCAAGGTGAAGGGCAATGTAGTGGCGGATCTGGGGGTGTTCCGCAACTTCCGGCAGGGCGGTTCCGGCTACACAGAGCTGAACATCCCCTTAGAGCGGGATGAGTACGATAACTTCCTGGAGGGTTTCTCCACGGGGTTCCAGTATCTGGATGTGGAACCTGACGAGGTAGTGGTGGATCTGATCACCATGATCCTCGAGGCCCGCCTGGTGCACGGGGGCGTGGATTCCAGGTTTTTGCTCAGGCTCTTGGTCTATTGCAACCGCTGGAAGCTGAGCCAGGTGAGCGATACCATTTTAGAACTTCTGGAAGAACTGGACTGGGACGACCCGCTCTTCTATGAGTCCTGGTCGCTGCTGAAGAGTTTCGCGGGGAAAGCGCTGCCCGCCATGCGCCGCTTTGTCCGCAAACACAGGGATTCTCCGCTCCTGCCTTATCTCGCCCTCTTTTTGAGCAGCGGGCCGCCCAGCAAACGCCGGTGGAGCCTACTCAAGGAGATCTTCGAGCATTATCCCGAGGAAAATGAGGACAAGGTTCATATCGCCCTGTCCATTGCCCGTTACGGCGGCGAGGAGGCGGTGGCCTTCCTGGAGCAGGTTTTGACCTCCGCGAAAAGCTCCAACGGTGCCTACCGCCGGGAGCTGGAAAAGGCTTTAGCCGCCGCCAAACAAGAAGCTGGGCACTAGCCCAGCTTGGCCACAGCCCACTCCGCAGCTTCCCTCACCAGGGGGCTGGGGTGCCCTTGGGCTGTTTTCTTTAAAATGGGGAGCGCAGCACGGGCCCCCTGGTTTCCCAAAATGAGGCAGGCGTTGCGCTGCAGGATGTTTTTGCCCCGCCAGGCCACGCTGGTCTGGCCGAACTGCTCCTGGAACTCCCTGTTACTTAAACTGAGCAGAGGCAAAAGGGGCACATGGGGGCCCACCAATGGAGCGAACTCCCGGTGGCGGGTTACTGGCGCCTCCCGATTGACGGGGCAGACCTGCTGGCACGTATCGCAGCCCCACAGCCGGCTGCCCAGCTTAGAGCGGAACTCCAGGGGAATGGGCCCGCTCATCTGGGTGAGGTAGGAGAGGCAGATGTGGGGGTTGATCTTGCCAGGAGCCAGAAGGGCCCCCGTGGGACAGGCCTTGATGCACCGGCCGCAGTCCACCGGGCAGGACCAGCTGCCCTGCCCTTTGGGACTGGTGGCAGGCAGTTCCACATCCACCAGCACTTCCCCCAGGAAAACCCAGGAGCCATAGGGCGGCACGTAGACCGCGCAGTTTCCGCCGGCATAACCCAGGCCCGCTTCCACCGCCAGGGCCCGGTCCACCAGGAAGCTGGTATCCACAGCCTTGGTGCATTCCCGGGCTCCAAAGCGTTCCTGGAGACAGCTGATCAGCTGGTCCAGGCGCCGGCCCAGCACCCGGTGGTAGTCCAAACCCCAGGCGTAGCGGGAGATGGTGCCGTGGAGCGGAGGAACAGGTCCCGGCTGGCCGGTGTTGTAGCTCACGGCCAGGGCGATGACCGTCTTGGCGCTGGGCTGCAGCTTCCGGGGATCGAGGCGCTTTTCCACATCCTGATCCACAAAATCAGGATAACGCCCCTCTTCTTGGGCCTGCCGCAAAAGGGGCAGCAGGCGCTTAGAAGGACGCGCCGGCATTACGGCAAAGGCATCAAAGCCCGCCTGGAAAACCGCCTCACCCAAAGCCTTGAGGACCTGTGCGCTCATGGCCAACCTCCCTGGTTCTTGCTTTGTGCGCCTTGCTCCCTAAACGGAAAAGAGGAGCTCCCAGCTCCTCCTGACAGTCTATCTAATTGGCCGCTTCCACCGCGACAACCTCGGGAACTTCCTGCTTCAGGATGCGTTCAATACCGGCCTTGAGGGTCAGCTGGGACATGGGGCATCCTACGCAAGCGCCGGTCAGTCTCACCTTAACCACGTTGTCGGGGCTGATTTCGACCAACTCTACATTCCCACCATCGGCTTGAATAGCTGGGCGAATTCTGTCGAGAACCGCCTCTACTCTCTCGCGCATTTCCACACCTCCTTGGCGTCTTCTTTTCTAAGTATACACCTAATGAATTGTAAAGTCTATGCCCAATCGCCATTCTTCTCAGGTTCCGCAGAAGGTGCGGTAGGGCAGGCCTGAGGGCTCCGGTGGCGTGGCGTATTCCCGCTGCTCCGGGCTGTGGGCGAAGGGGTCCTGCAGCACTTTGACCAGTGTTCTCACGGGCCCGTAATCGGCCTTCTGTACCGCGGGGCGCAGCGCCTCTTCCACCCGGTGGTTGCGGGGGATCACCGCCGGATTGCTCCTTTTCATGAGCTCCTGCACAGAGGCGGCGCTCTGCCCGCTGCGGGCCAGGCGCTCCTGCCAGCGCTCTTCCCAGCGGGCGAAATCGTCTGTTTGATAGAGGGTGCCGGTTGAGAAAGCCTGGAAGGTGAGATCCAGAAAAGTGTTGGTGAAATCAGCTTGGTGCTTGGCCATCAGGTCCAAAAGCTGCTGCACCAGCTCCCGGTCTCCCTCCTCCGCATCCGCCAGGCCCAGCTTGCGGCGCATTCCCTCGAGGTAGAAGGAGTCGTATAGGTCCGAAAAGCGGGCCAGTTCCGCCTCCGCTGCCCGTGCCGCCTCCTTTTCCTCCTGGGAGAGCAGGGGCAGCAGCGCCTCGGCAAAACGGGCCAGGTTCCAGGCGGCGATCTCCGGCTGCCGGCCGTAGGCGTAGTGCCCATGATGATCGATGGAGCTGAACACGGTGGCTGGATCATAGGTATCCAAGAAGGCACAGGGACCGTAATCGATGGTTTCACCGCTGATGGCCATGTTGTCGGTATTCATCACTCCGTGCACAAAACCCACCAGCATCCAGCGGGAGACCAAAAAGGCCTGGGCCCGGATTACCTCCCGCAGCAGGGCCAGGTATTTGTCTGCCTCCCCGCGGAGCTGGGGGTAGTGCCGCTCCAGGGTATAATCTGCCAGCTTCTGGAGGGCGTCGGGGGCGAAGGCCGCGGCATACTGGAAGGTGCCCACCCGGATGTGGCTCTGGGCCACCCGGGCCAGGATCGCCCCGGGCAGCAGGGTTTCCCTGGGAACCAATTCCCCCGTGGCCACCACCGCTAGGCTGCGGCTGGTGGGGATGCCCAGGGCGTGCATGGCTTCGCTGATGATGTACTCCCGGAGCATGGGCCCCATGGTGGCCTTGCCATCGCCTCCCCGGGAGTAAGGGGTGGGGCCGGTCCCCTTCAGCTGCAGATCCCAGCGCTGGCCGGAAGGGGCGATCTGTTCCCCCAAAAGCAGCGCCCGGCCATCCCCGAGCATGGTGAAATAGCCGAATTGGTGGCCGGCATAGGCCTGGGCCAGGGGCAGGGCCCATTCTGGGACGCGGTTGCCCGATAGGACGGCAGCGCCGGCTGCGCTGCTCAGCGCGGCGGGATCCAGGCCCAGAAGCTCCGCCAGGGGTTCATTGAAGATGACGATTTCCGGCCTGGGAACCTTGGCCGGCTGCACCAGCGAATAGAGGGAGGAGGGCAGGCGCGAGTAAGAATGATCGAAGTTAAAGCCAAACTCATTGGTCTCCATGGCTCACCTCCTGAAGCTAGTATGCCCGGGCAGGAAGTTGGCGAACTATACCGAAATCAGTATACGTTCCAATCTTGAGAGATGGAGGATGCGGATGCAGCGCACGAAGATTTTAGTAATCGGCAGTCTGAATATGGATTTGGTGGTGCACGTCCCTAGAGTCCCCGCGGACGGTGAAACCATTTTGGGCAGCGAGTTTCACCGCTATTTCGGAGGCAAGGGGGCCAACCAGGCTGTGGCCGTGGCCAGGCAGGGCGCCCGCACGATTATGGCCGGGCGCGTCGGCGCGGATGCCTTTGGACGGGACCAGATCGCTTCGCTGCAGGCCGAAGGAATCGAGACTGACTACCTCTTGGTAGATGACGACCACCCCTCGGGAGTGGCGTTCATTGTCATAGATGCCCAGGGCAACAACCGGATTATGGTCATCCCCGGAGCCAATGGGGCAGTGAGCCCCCGGGACATTGAGGCCCTGGAGCCTGTCATGGCGGAATGTTCCTGTGTAGTGATACAGCTGGAGATCCCTTTGGAGACGGTGCTCGCGGCTGTCCGCGCCGCCCATGCCCAGGGAGCGAAGGTGATCCTCAATCCAGCCCCGGCCCAGCCTTTACCCCTGGACATCTACCCCTGCATCACGGTGATCACGCCCAATGAAAGCGAGGCCCAGCTCCTCACGGGTATCGAGGTGGTGGACCTGGCCTCCGCCCGGCAGGCTGCCCAGGTGCTGCTGGACCGGGGGGTGCTGGCTGTGGTGATTACCCTGGGGGCACAGGGTGCCTACGGGTTGACCCTGGCCGGTGAGTTCCACATCCCCGGGCACCAGGTGAACGTGGTGGACACTGTGGCCGCGGGGGATACCTTCACAGGCGCGCTGGCGGCCCTGATCGGCGAAGGGCGCAGCCTGAGGGAAGCGGTGGAGTACGCCAATGCGGCAGCGGCCATCGCGGTGACCCGCCGGGGGGCCCAACCCTCCGTACCCACCAGGGCAGAAGTGCTCCGTTTTTTGGATAGGTAAAGACACAGCGGACAAGGAGCTGCCGTTCCTGAAGGTAGCTCTGTCTTTTTCCCGGCGAAAAGTGAGATTATAGGAAGAGCAGATTGATGTGCAGACCGGTTGCGGCATATTCTGCTAGACAGGAGGCTGACCTTGACCAAGCAAGCAGAAACCCGTACGTACCGCGGCTACGTCCTGGATCCCTTTCAGCAGCAGGCGGTTGACTATATCGACCAAAACAAGTCTGTGCTGGTGGCGGCGCCCACCGGCGTGGGCAAGACCTTGATTGCCGATTACATAATCGAAAAGATCTACCGAGAAGGTGGGCGGGTGGTGTACACCGCCCCCATCAAGGCCCTGAGCAACCAGAAGTTCCGGGAGTTCAAGGGAGTGGTGGGGGAAGAGGCTGTGGGCATTCTCACAGGGGATGTGGTGATCAACCCCGATGCGCCCATTTTGATCATGACCACGGAAATCTTCCGCAACATGCTCCACGAAGATCCGGAGCGGGTGCGGGATGTGCGCTATGTGATCTTCGATGAGATCCACTACATCGACGATCCCGAACGGGGCAGCGTCTGGGAAGAGAGCCTGATCTTCATGCCCCCTTCCATGCGCTTCTTGGGGCTGAGCGCCACGATTCCCAACGTGGACCAGCTGGCTAGCTGGATTCAGGAAGTACAGCAGCAGGAAGTGAAGGTAGTCACCAACAACCACCGGGTCGTTCCCCTCAAACACGCTCTGTTTGAACGGTCCCTGGGTTTTACCACCATGAACCGGGTGCAGAAGCGCTACAAGCGGCTGGCGGCCCAGAGCCCCACGGGCCGCCCGGAAGCGGAATCCACCACCCACCTGGACCTGATCAAGGCCATCAAGGACGATTACCTGCCCTGCCTTTTTTTTACCTTCAGCAGGCGCAAATGCGAGAGCAATGCCTTTGAGCTCGGGGAAGCAGAGGATTTCCTAACCCGCGAACAGAAGCGGCAGGTGGCAGAAGCCATCGACGAGGTCCTGGAGCGGTACCCCTCCCTGGAGAGCGGGCGCTGGCCCCATCTGCGGCGGCTGCTTCTCAAGGGTATCGCCTATCACCACGCGGGGATGCTGCCGGTGCTCAAGGACATTGTGGAAGAGCTGTTTACCCGCCGTTTGATCGCGGTGCTCTACTGCACCGAAACCTTTGCTGTGGGGTTGAACTTCCCCTGCAAGACGGTGTGCTTTGATTCCAGCACCAAATGGGACGGGATCACCTTCCGGCCCATCTCCAACCGGGAGTACTTCCAGATGGCGGGCCGGGCCGGCCGCCGGGGGATCGACGAGGAAGGCTTTGCCTTCATGCTGGTGGACCTGAACTACTTCGATCCCAGCCAGTTCCCCAGCATGAACGAGGACGAAGTGGAGCCCCTGCAGAGCCAGTTCAGCCTGACGTATAATTCCATCCTCAACCTGGTGAAAAACTACGGCGAAGAGGAGATCTACCGCATCTTGGGCCAGAACTTCGCCACCTACCAGGCATCCGCCGAACGCCAGGGGGTGTTGGTGGAGCTGGAGATCCTCCAGGACGAGCTGGCACCTTACATCAAGAACATGCGGGGGCTGGAGCAGTTCGAACAGGCCTTGAAAAAGCGCATCGAGCTGGAAAGAAAGCTCAGCACAGCGTATAATAAGCGTACCCGCAGTGGGCTGAAGAAGGAGCTTCGCGCCCTCACCCAGAGGCTGGACAGCGCCTTCTACCGGGCCTACCCCAAGCGGGAGCGGGCTTCCCTGCGCCGGGAAAACCGCCGCTTCCGCCGGAAGGTTAAGGCCTATGAACGCCTGCTCCTCAGGGAACAGGCCCTCAACCCCCTGGAGAAGTATATCCGGGAGTTCGAGGACAAAAAGGCCCTCCTGGAAGCCTTGGGCTATCTCGAACACGATGAGCTCACCGCGGCGGGCACCTTTGCCAGCCAGATCCACGGGCATGAGCTCCTGCTCACGGAGCTGTTCATGGAAGGGCTGTTCCACGCCTATCCCCCGCCGGAGCTCAATGCGGTGATGGTGGCGGTGGGCTACGAGCCTCGCAAAAATGAGCTGCGGATCAAGCACAGATTGGACTTCGGGCCCATCCAGCGCATCTACCTCCACCTGCTGAAGATGGAGCGGCACATGCTGGGTTATACCACAGTGCAGTTCCACGACCATGTGGCGGCGCTGGCCTACCGCTGGAGCAAAGGGGAGAGTTTCAACGACCTTCTGGAGGATACGTCCGTGGACGAGGGCGATCTGGTCTTTGCCTTCCGGCGGGGGATTGACCTGCTCAGGCAGGTGCGCAACGCCGCCGCAGAAGATCCTGTGCTCCAGGAGAAGCTGCGGGAATGCATCAGCTTGATGGACCGGGACGAGGTGTCCATCTGGCTCTAGGATTGAGGTGGAGTATGAAGTATAAACTCCTGGCCATAGATGTGGACGGAACCCTGCTCAACAGCAGCTCCCAGCTGACGCCGGCAACCGCCGCCGCGGTGCGCCGGGCCCAGGAGCGGGGGCTCAAGATTGTGCTGGCCACAGGGCGCCGCCTGGGCAACACCCTGCCGGTGGCCCGGGCCCTAGGCGTGCAGGAGCTGATGGTGGTGCACAACGGAGTGGTGGTGGCCGATCCCACCAGCCTCCAGCCGGTGCTGCAGAGCGGCATCTGCCCATCATTGGCCGCGAATTTAGTGGACAAGCTTAACAGTTGGCGGGTCAATTACGTGGTCTACACCGGGGAAAGCGCGGGGGAAAAGGTGCTGGCCCCGGAGGGAAGCTGGCGGGAACCGGAAAACCTCCTCGCCTATTTCCTCGGCGAAGCCGCGGAATTTGCCCGGGACATCGAGATTACCAGCCCCCCTGTGCGCATCGCCATCATCGATCACCCGGCCAAGGTGGATCCCCTCTATGCCGAGATCAGAGAGAACTACGCCGGACAGGTGAGCGCCCTGCTCTTTGGCGCGGAGCGGGAGGACTGGCGGGGGATCGAGCTGCTCCCGGCCCACTCCAACAAGGGCACGGGGGTAGCCTTCGTAGCCGAGCGCCTGGGTCTTGCGGCAGCGGAGGTGGCCGCGGTGGGGGATAACATCAACGATCTGGAGATGATCCTCTGGGCGGGGCTGGGCATCGCCATGGAAAACGGCTCCCCCCTCCTGAAGGAAAAGGCGGGGCTGATTGCCCCCAGCAACGATCGGGACGGGGTTGCCTTTATCATTGAAGAACTGCTGCGCTAGTTAGGGGGCGGAAGTGTGACCGTTTTGTACGTGGTTCCCAGTGCTTATCTCAAGCAGACCAGGCGCCGCCTATCCCGGGAAGGGCAGCCGGCCCTGGCCGCAACATTAGGCGGGCTGGCCGCGCAGATTCTCCGGGCGGGCCTCGTTTCCTACCAGGAGAACCGCGTCCTGGAAGAGGTGGCGGTCTGGCAGAGCGTGGAGGAGCTCAAGGGGAGCCTGGAGTTTTTCGCGCCCATCGCCCAGTTCAGCGGGTTCATTCAGGAACTGAAGTGGCTCTTTAACCGGCTGGATTACGGGGAAGATATCTATGCCGCCATGCCCCGGCCGGGCCGGGCTGAGCTTGAGCTGCTCCACAGCCGCTACCAGGCGATCTTGGCAGAGCACGGCGTAGTCACTGCCCCCGGCCGGCTCCAGCGGGCCCTGGAGCTTATGGACGGGCAGGAAGTCCTGCCGGAGATCACCGTGATCAAGCTGGAGGGACTGGGAGAGCTCAGACCCCTGGAGGAGAAGTTCGTGCAGGCTCTGGCCAAGGGCCGCAGGCTGGAAGTGGTGGAGCCACCTATCCAGGAACCGGTGATCCAGGTGGTTAAAGCGGCGGATCCCACGGAAGAGGTGGAGCTGATGGCCGCGGCCCTGCGCAGGCAGATGGAAGAGGGCGCCGCGGTGGAAAGCCTGGCCGCGGCCTTTCCCCAGCCCAATCAGTACCTGCCCATTGTGCTTCCCGTCTTCGACCGAATGAAAATCCCCTGGCAGGTGCCGGGGACCAGCCTGCGCAACACTCCCCTGGGGAAGACCCTGCTCACCCTGATCGCCGGGGAGCTGGCGGGCTGGGATAAGCGGACCCTGGAGCTGCTCACCGCGCCGGGTTGGGGTTTCCCCTTTGGCCTGACCGCGGAAGAGCACCGCCTGCTGCGCCTGGCACCGCCTGTGAAGGGACTGCCCGCCTGGCGCAGCCGCCTGGGGCAGGCAGAGGGCTGGCAGCGGGTTTTGGCCCTCCTGGACCAGCTCGGTGCGGAACTGAAATCCAGGCCCCTGGCTGAGTACGGCAGTTGGCTGGCGGGCCTTTTGGCTAGGCTGGATCCAGAGCTTTGGGTCAAGCCGGAGGCGGACCTGGAAGGCTGGGCCGAGCTGGTGAAGGCCTGGGACGGCCTGCAGAGCATCGCCGAGACCCTGCAGGCCTGCAGCTGGAGTATATCCCCCGGGCAGTTCCTCCAGCTCCTCCAGGGCCTGCTGGACAGCTACCAGATCCAGGCCAAGCGGGTCTTTGCCGAACGGGTACAGGTGCTCAGCATCGAGCGGCTGGGGGGGTTTACCTACGATCATCTTTATGTGGGAGGGCTGGTGGAAGGGCAGTTCCCACCCCACAGCCGTGCCCACTGGCTCACCAAAACCCGGGCCGAGGTGCAGGGGGAAGAGCTTTTTGCCCGCCTCAAAGCCTCCGCTAAGTACCTCCATTTACACTATCCGGAAGTGGACAGGGAAGGGAAACTGAACCTGCCCTCCACGCTCCTGCCCAAGCTGGAAAAGGAGAAACGGGCCCCGGGCTTTGATCCCATCCACTACCCGTCCCTCTTTTTCGGCGACGGCCAGCTGCGGGACGGGGAGCTCCTGCGAACTCTGCGGGAAAAGGTTTTGGGGGAGGGGCTCAGCGTCTCTCAGCTCAACAACTATGCCAACTGTCCCTACCGCTTTTTCTGCGATTATGTTCTGGAACTAGAAGCCTTGGAAGAGGAATCCCTGGAGCCGGATGCCCGGGACAAGGGTATCATCATCCACGAGGTGCTCAAGGATTTCTGGCAGGAGCACCTAACGGGCCCCCTGCCCTCTGTGGAAACGGCGCAGGCCCTTTTGGAGGAGCTTTTGCACAGGGAGTACCTTAAGCTTGGAAACCCGGCCCCTGCTGATGTGCTGCGGGCCATGCGCTCTTTTATCCGCGAAGATCTGCTGCGGGTCCAGAGGGGATTTCGGCCGGCTTACCTAGAGCGCAGGTTTGACAGCGTGGCCATCCCCAGCCCCTACGGCCCTGTGCTTCTCCGGGGCCGGATCGACCGCATTGACCAGCATGCAGATGGCGCCTATGTCCTTTACGATTACAAGACCGGCTCTCCGCCCAAGCTGGAGTCCCTGCTGAAGGGGGAAGATGTGCAGATCGCCGCCTACCTTCTGGCCTCCAAGACCCTCCTGCCCCAAGGGCGCAATGTGGGGGCAGCCTACTATCCCATCGATGGCGCCGCGCCCCGGGGCATCTTCCAGGAGGATTACCTCAAGCAGCTGGGGGTGACCCAGCGGCAGAACATCCTGTCCGCGGAGGAATTTGCCCTACAGCTGGACAAGTTCGAGGGCATCCTGGCTGAACTGGTGAGCTCCATCTGCGAGGGGGCTTTCCCCATTGAGCCGGTGAGCCCCCGCATCTGCAGCTACTGCGCTTTCCAGGGAATCTGCCGCAAGGAGGTGGGCCTCAGTGGCTTTTAAGCCGACCGACAGTCAAAGAAAAGCCATAGTCACCATCGACCGCCCGGTGGCGGTGGTGGCCGGCGCGGGTTCGGGCAAGACCTGGGTCTTGGTGGAAAGGTACCTCCACCTCCTGGATCAAGGATTTACCACCGATGAGATCGCCGCGATCACCTTCACCAAGAAGGCAGCCCAGGAGATGAAGGAGCGTCTGCGGGAGGCCAGGCCGCAGCTCGCGGCCAGTTTGGAGCGGGCCCAGATCTCCACCATCCACAGCCTCTGCCAGCGCATTATCCAAGAGCATCCCCTCCAGGCCCGCCTGGATCCCAGGTTCCGGGTGGGGGAGGAGTGGGAAACCCGCCTCCTTCTGGCGGAGGTGATTGAGGAGATAGTGGCGGAGACAGAAATCCCCACTGAACTGGGGACCGCCGGGGAGGTCAGCGCTTTGGTCCTGGACCTCTACGAGAAGATGCTCAGCAAAGGCGACCTGCGCTTCCAAAGGTCTTTCCCGGAGCCTCTGGGGGAATTCCCCCTGCAGGAGCTGGAGCACCGGACGGAGCAGGTGCTTCGTTTGACGCCCAGCACCCCCCGTCAGGGGGAAGTCCTGGAACAGCTGGCCGAGGAATGGCCCTACCTGCGGGAGCTTCTGCGCCTGGGGGATGCGGATCTCCGCTTGGAGGCTTTGGAGATTTTGCAGAAGCTGGTGGGCGGCATCCGGGGGAAGCTGGCGGAGCACACCGCGGCTCTCAAGGTGCTCATCGCCTCGGCCCAGCAGATCATCACGGAAGGGCGGGGGAGGGTCATCCTCACCTATCTGGGCGAGGTGCTCCAGCGCGTGCACGGGCTCTACTCGGAGCGCAAACGCCTGGGGGGCCTGGTGGATTTTGGCGATCTAGAGCGCCTAACCTGTCAGCTCCTGGAGGATCCCCAGGTGGTGGCGGATTACCCTTTCAAGCACATCATGGTGGATGAATTCCAGGACACCAACCCCCTCCAGAAGCGGATCGTGGACGCCTTTACCGCGCAGGGTGCGGTGCTGTTTGTGGTGGGCGACCCCAAACAGTCCATTTACCGCTTCCGCGGCGCGGAGGTGGGGGTGTTTGTCCAGACCCAGCGGGAAGTTGCCGAAACGGGCAAGGGCATCTTCCTGGAGACCAATTTCCGCTCCAGGCCGGAGCTGATCAAGTTCTGCAATCAGTTCTTCCACCGGCTGCTCGCGGGGGAACCCATTGGCTTTGAGCCCAGCGAGGCGGATAAACCCGCAGCCGGCCGGCCCTGCGTGAGCATCCTGCTTACCCCGGCGGAGGCCTTGTCCGCGGACGAGGCCCGGGCCGCGGAGGCGGAGCAGATCGCCTTGCAGATCCGGGAGCTGGTGGAGGGCGGAAGGTATAAATACGAGGATATTTCCATCCTCTTTCGGGCCACAACCAGCATGTACATCTACGAGCAGGCCCTCAAAAAAGCGGGCATTCCCTATGTGAATTTAAGCGGGCGGGGTTTTTATGCCAAGCAGGAAATCCAGGATGTGCTGCACTACTTCCGCTGGCTGGAGGATAGCGGAGATGAAGTGGCCAAAATGGCGGTGCTCCGCTCCCCCTTTTACCTCCTTTCCGATGAGGGCCTCTACTGGCTGCGCAGGGGAGAGCTGGACAGGCTCACCCCCAAGGAGCAGGAGGCCCTGGCCAGGGCAGAAGAAGACTACAGCGCGCTGCAGCTTCTGGCCAAGCATCAACCTGCCCCCGTGGTCATCGGCGAGCTGCTCCGGCGCACGGGCTACGTGGAAAAGACCTGGCGGCTGCCCTTCGGCCCCCAGAAGGTGGCCAACATCGAAAAGCTCCTGGAGCAGAGCTGGGACCTGTTTGCCCGGGATGTGTACACGGTTCCGGAGCAGGTGCGGTACCTGCGCCTTCTGGCCAGGGAAGCCCACAAGGAGGGCGAGGCCCAGCTCGATGCGGAGCATGCCGATGTGGTCATCCTGCGCACCATCCACAACGCCAAGGGCCTGGAGTTCCCCGTGGTCTTCCTGGCGGACACCAACGCGGGGGCCGTGCGCACCCAGGGCGGCAAGGTGCTCTACCATCCCGAGTTCGGCCTGGTCTACCGGGAAATGGCAGACTACGAGCTGGCCAGGGGGCTGGACAGGGCGGAAGAGGCCAGCGAGGCCAAGCGCCTGCTCTATGTGGCCGTCACCAGGGCGCAGGAGGAGTTTTTCTGGTGCGCCCGGACGGGCAAGGCGGGCAAAGACAGCTGGTGGAGCTGGTTTCAGGAGCATCAGCCCCACATTGACCAGGACTGCTACCAGATCATACCCGGCGAGCTTCCACCCCTGCAGGAGGGGCCGCCCCAAGGCGAGCCGGCCCGCCTGGAGCTGCCTGAATACGCGCCCCTTGCTCCCCAGTACGTTCAGGTGCCCTTTTCCGTAACCGCCCTCATGAACTACGACCTCTGCCCCCGCTATTACTACCTGCGCCACATTTTGGGCCTGCCTGAGCGGGGAAGGGCCCAAAGCGCCGCCCCAACCCAGGGCAGCTTAAGCGCCACGCAGCGGGGCACCATCGTCCACCGGGTGGTGGAACAGATTAAAGATCCCAAGGAGCTGAGCAGGCTGGTGCAGGATGCAGCCGCGGTGGAGGGGGTTACACTGACCAGCCGCCAGCAGGCGCAGCTGGAGGAAATCATCCAGCCTTATCTGGCCAGCCCGTTCTTCCAGCGGGTGCAGGCGGGGGCCCCTGGGAGGCTGTACAAAGAGCACAATTTCTTCATCCCCGCGGGCAGCTTCCTCATTAACGGCTTGGTGGACCAGGTCTATGTGGGCGAAGAGGGCGTGGAAGTTGTGGACTTTAAGACCAACTGGATTGAGCCGGGCGAGGTGCCCAAGGTGGGAGATGCTTACCGGGTGCAGCTGCGCCTCTATGCCTGGGCCACGGCCCGGGAGTTTCGCCTGCCCGCGGTGAAAGCCCAGGCTTACTTCCTCATCCCCAACAGCCTGTATGATCTGGAACCGGAGCTTTTGGATGCAGATCAGACCGAGGCGTGGCTGGTGGACACCTGCCAGCGCATTATTGATGGAGCGGAAATCGGGGCGGAGGCCTTCCCCCCGGCGGCCAAGTGCGCGCTGTGCAGTGAGAGGTCTTACTGCCTCCACGGCCTGCCCGCTGGTAAGGTTGGGGTTTTTGGGGAAACTACTGATCTTGAAGAGGATCTCCTGGAGGAGGAACTGAGATGAATTTCACGCAGCAGGAGATGGGCCCGGGTGTAAGGCTTTATCTCTGCCCCACGGATAAGTTCAAAACGCTCACCTGTAAAGTATTTATCCAGCAGGATCTCCAGCCCAGGGAAGCGGCGCAAACCGCCCTGGTACCCCTGCTGCTGCGCCGGGGTTCCCAGAGGTTTCCCACCACCGGGGATATCGCCCGGGAGCTTGAGGATCTGTACGCCGCCGACTTCGGATCCGACGTTTTGAAGATCGGTGAGCGGCAAATTCTGGAGTTCCACTTCCAGATGGTGGATCCCCAGTTCCTGCCCCAGGGGCAGAAGCTTCTGCGGCGCAGCCTGGAGACGTTTTGGGAGATCGCTTCCCGCCCCTACGGCGAAGGAGGCTTCTTTGAGCCCTATTTCCAGCAGGAAAGGCACAACCTGGTGCAGGAACTGGAGGGGCTGATCAACGACAAACGCACCTATGCCCTGGTGCGCTGCACCGCCCTCATGTGCGCCCAGGAACCCTTCGGGATCTACAAGTACGGTGATGCCGACACGGTCCGCTCCTTAACGGCCGGGGAAGTGTACGCCCACTACCAGAAGCTTCTAGCCGGCTATCCCCTGGACATTTTTGTGGTGGGGTCCCAGGCGAAAAAGGCCGCGGAGATCCTCGCCGGGCTGATCCAGGGCCGGGACGGCCAGCAAAAACTCCAGCCCCCGCAGCGGGTGGAGGTGGAGCAGCCCCGGTACTTCGAGGAAAACATGGATGTGCAGCAGGCGGTTTTGGTTATGGGCTACCGCACCAAGCTCACCTACCCAGATGGGGACTACTACTCCCTCCTGGTGGGCAACGGCCTTTTGGGCGGTTTTGCCCACTCGAAGCTGTTCATCAACGTGCGGGAGAAGGCGAGCCTGGCCTACTATGTAAGTTCCAGCCTGGAGGGGAGTAAGGGCCTTTTGACCATCACCGCGGGCATCAGCGGCGAGCAGAAGGAGCAGGCTGTGGAGATTATCCAAAGGCAGGTCCGGGATGTCCAGGAGGGGCGGATCAGCGCCCAGGAACTGGAGCAGACCAAGCGGGGTCTGATCAGTTCCATGCGCAGCATGCAGGATAACCCCTCCAGCCTCGTGGACCGCAATCTCATCGGGATCGTCCATGAGGAGCTGCGCAGCATCGAAGAGGTGGTGGAGGCCATTGAGGCCGTGACCCTGGATAGTGTGGTCCGGGCCATGGGGCATCTGCAGCTGGACACCACCTACATCCTCCGTCCTTCCCCGCAGAAAGGAGCAGGCCATGGAACAGATTAAGCTGCCAGGCGGCGAAACACTCTTCCAGGAGCGTCTAGCCAACGGCTTACAGGTGATGGTGCTGCCCAAGAGGCAGTTCTTGCGAACCTTTGGCATTTTATCGGTGCACTATGGCTCTTTAGATTCTAAGTTTGAGCTTCCGGGAAGGGGGGCGGTTGAGGTTCCGCCGGGCATAGCCCATTTCCTCGAGCATAAGCTGTTTGAGGAGGAAGAGGGCAGCGTCTTTGACCGCTTTGCCGCCTGGGGGGCCTCGGTGAACGCCTTCACCAGCTACAACCAGACCAGCTACTTCTTCACCACCATTGATCACTGGCGGGAGAGCCTGGCTTACCTTCTGGAGTTCGTGCACACCCCCCATCTCACGGAGGAGAACGTGGAGAAGGAGAGGGGTATTATCGAGCAGGAACTGCGCATGTACGCGGATTATCCCGAGCACAGAATAGTCGCCACCCTCCTGGAGAACCTCTACCATGAAAACCCGGTGCGCCTGGATATTGGCGGGACGGTGGAGTCGGTGCGCAGCATCACCCTGGCGGAGCTGCAGCTCTGCTACGACACCTTTTACCAGCCGGGCAACATGGCCCTAGTGGTGGTGGGCGATGTGGAGCCCCAGGCTGTCCTTGAGCTTGTGCGCTCCAGCTGTCCAGCTGGGGGGAACGGCCAAGCGGTGCTGCGGGTGGACCCTGCGGAGCCTTCCGGCATAGTCAAGCCCTGGGCGGAAACACAGCTGCCCATCTCCCGACCCCGCTACATGCTGGGCTTCAAGCACGATCCCCTCTGGCGGGGGCAGGAGCTTTTGCGCATGCAGATTGCCATGACCCTGGGGCTTAGACTGCTCTCCGGCCGCAGCTCCCAGGCCTATGCCCAGCTCTACGGGGAGGGTTTGGTGGATGACTCCTTTTCCGCCAGCTTCCGGGGGCATCCCCGCTTCGCCCATTCGCTGATCAGTTCCGAGACCGATGATCCCCAGGCCCTCCATGGGCGGCTGGTCCAGATCATCGATGGCCTCAAGGCTGGTGGGGTAGAAGAAGGGGAAGTGGAGCGCTTGAAAAAGGGCTTTTACGGCCTGTTCCTGGGTGCCCTGGACTCCTTCGAATACACGGCCAACCGCCTCACCGCCCAGTACTTTGAAGGGACCCCCTACTACAGCTACCTGGAGGTGCTGGCAGAGGTTACAGCCCGAGACGTGCAGAGCGCCCTCGCTGAGATGTTAGATTGGGAGCGCTCCAGCGTTTCCATCCTAAGGCCGGTGCAGTCCCATGGCTAAAGCTGAGCTGCGCCGGCAGCTGAAGGCGGAAAGGGCTGAGGTCCCCCCAGAAAGGCGGGCGGTGTGGGATGCCCAGATCCGCCGGTTCCTGGCGGAGCTCCCTGCTTACCAGGGGGCGCGGCGGATCATGACCTACCTTTCCATCGGTTGGGAAGTGGATACCTGGGGCATTGTTGCCCATCTGGAGCAGCTGGGGCGGGAGATCTACGTTCCGGTGGTGCGCCGGGAACCCCGGGGCCTGGTGCCCACGCTTTATACCGGTAGGGAAAACCTGGTGCCCGCGGTCTTCGGCATCTTGGAGCCCGTGCCTGGCGCGCCAACCCTTTCCCCGGCGGAGCTGGATTTGATCATCGTGCCCGGCTTAGCCTTTACGCGCGCCGGTTTTCGCATTGGCTATGGAGGGGGCTACTACGACCGCCTGCTGGCCGCAAGCTCCGCCCCCACGGTGGGCCTTGTGTACAGCTCCTTCCTCCGGGATTTCCAGCCGGATCCCTGGGACCGGCCCGTGGATTTCTTGGCCACGGAAAGGGGCGTTCTGGGAAGGAAATAAACCTCGTTCTGCAGAATTCTGCACAGAGCAGAAGGAGGAGTGATCCCTTTGGAACAGTTCGTGCTGGCCATCGACCAAGGAACCACTGGAACCACTGTGACCCTGTTTAACCGGAACTCGGAGATGGTGGGCAAGGTCTATGAAGAATTCACCCAGCATTATCCCAAGCCCGGCTGGGTGGAGCACGATGCCCAGGAGATCTGGAATGGGACTATGACCCTGCTGGGGAGGATCTTTGCCGAGACCAACGTCAAACCCCACCAGGTGGCAGCCATCGGTGTGACTAATCAGAGGGAAACGGTGGTGCTCTGGGACCGCCGCACCGGGGAGCCCGTGACCAGGGCCATCGTCTGGCAGTGCCGCCGGACCGCGGGCATCTGCGATGAGCTGCGCAGCCGGGGGCTGGAACCCACTTTCCAGGAAAAGACAGGCTTGGTGCTGGACGCCTATTTTTCCGGGACCAAATTGAAATGGATCTTTGATTATTACCCTGAGCTGAAGCAGAGGGCCCGCCAGGGGAGCCTGGCCTTCGGCACCATCGACTCCTGGCTGATCTACAAGCTCACTGGGGGCAAGGTGCACTGCACAGATTACACCAATGCTTCCCGGACGCTGCTTTTCAACCTAAAGGAGCTGAAGTGGGATCCGGAGCTTCTTAAGATCTTGGATATACCGGAGGATGTGCTTCCCGAAGTGCGCTCCAGCAGCGAAGTGTACGGCCATACCGCGGATCTGGGCGTTCTGCCCGCGGGGATCCCCATCTCCGGTGCCGCGGGCGATCAGCAGGCGGCCCTGTTCGGACAGGCCTGCTACGATCCGGGTATGGTCAAGGCCACCTTCGGCACCGGGGCGTTCATCCTGATGAACACCGGGGAGTCGCTGATCAGCTCCAAAAACGGCCTGCTCACCACCGTGGCCTGGGGCGTGGACGGCCGGGTGGAGTACGCCTTAGAGGGCAGCGTTTTTGTGGCCGGCGCCGCGGTGCAGTGGCTCCGTGATGGGCTGGGCATCATCAAAAGCGCGGCGGAAACGGAGGGGCTGGCCCTCTCGGTGCCCGATACCAACGGCCTCTATTTCGTCCCCAGCTTTGTGGGCCTGGGCGCGCCCCACTGGAACCCCTATGTGCGGGGGATGATCATGGGTATCACCAGGGGAGCAGGTAAGGCCCATCTGGTCAGGGCGGCGTTGGAGGCCATCGTCTACCAGACCAAAGAAGTGGTGGATGCCATGGTGGAGGATTCGGCCATTCCCCTCACCGAGTTGAAGGTGGATGGCGGCGCCTCGGTGAACAACTTCATCTGCCAGTTCTTGGCGGATATCACCCAGACCAGGGTGCAGAGGCCCCAGATCTTTGAAACCACGGCCCTGGGAGCAGCTTATCTAGCCGGCCTGGCGGTGGGCTTTTGGGACGACCAAGAGGAAATCCGCCGCCTGTGGAGGGAGGACCGCACCTACGAGCCGCAGATCGGGGCGGAGGTGCGGCTGCAGCTGCTGGAAGGCTGGGCCAAGGCGGTACAGAGCGCGAAAAGCTGGGTAGCCAGCTCGTAAGAAAGGATGGTCAGCATGGATCAGAAGTGGCTGGAAGAACAGAAGGAGCAGATCAACCTGGCCCTGGCTCAGCAGGGCATCCGCCTGGTGGTGCCCGTGAGGCCCCGCGCCGGGCAGGGAGCGGCTGCAGATCAGGACCGCCCCCTGGCCAGCTTTATTGACCACACCCTGCTCAAGCCCACCGCGGCGAGGATGGAGATCGAGAGGCTCTGCGCGGAGGCGCGCCAGTACGGTTTTGCTTCCGTGTGCGTCCATCCAGTGCATGTGGCCTACGCGGCCCGGCTGCTCAAGGGCAGCGCGGTCAAGGTGTGCACTGTGGTGGGCTTCCCCCTGGGGGCCAATACCACACTGACTAAGGTCCTGGAAGCCAGGGATGCCGCGGCCGCGGGCGCAGAGGAGATCGATATGGTGCTCAATATCGGCAGCCTGCTGGAGGGCGATTACGCGCAGGTTTATTCGGATATCAAGGCGGTGCGGGATGCCGTTCCGGGATTGGTGCTCAAAGTGATCCTGGAAACGGGCTATTTGACCAAGGAGCAGATCGTCAAGGGCTGCATTTTGACCAAGATGGCCTGCGCCGATTTCGTTAAAACTTCAACCGGCTTCGGGCCCGGCGGCGCCACGGTGGAGGACATCAAGCTCATGCGCCGAGTGGTTGGTGAAGAGTTCGGTGTGAAGGCTTCCGGCGGCGTGCGCGACTACGAAACAGCAGTGGCCATGCTGGAGGCGGGAGCCAACCGCATCGGCGCCAGCGCGGGAGTGGCCATTGTTGAAGGGTTGAGGGGAGAGACCGGCAATTGACCCTGAGGAAGCACAAATCAGCACTGCTGATCACCATACTCTTACTCCTGCTCGCCCAGGAAGGGCGGGTTGGCGCTGCCCAAGGTGGGGACGGGCTTGAGCACGGCGCGGGCAGTGTCCATGTGGTCTCCCAGCTGATCCGGGAGGCTGAAGAAGTCCTGCTCATGGATGGACTGCTCCGTTTTGTCTACCCCCACAGCTTCCAGGTGCAGTACTTCTCCCAGGAAGGGCCGGTGATCATCACCAGCCACGCGGGTTTTCTGGAAGTCCAAGCGGGCAACGACGTTCAGTTCAGCTACGAGCGGTACTGGCTTTTCGAGGATTTCACCAACTACCTCTTTGCCTTTGCCGACTACCTCCGCGCGCCGCGCAAGTTTTCCGGCGTAGACCTGGTGGCCGGCGTTAAGGTGAAGCGCTACATATCCGAGGCAGATCCCGAGCTGTGGCTGTATGTCCATGAGCAGAGCGGGCTGCCTTTCCTCATCCGCCAGGGTAAGAAAACCCTGGTTTCTGTGGTGAGTTTTATCCTCGATGCGGTAGAGCCGGACAAGATCACCTGGGTGGAACTGGAACTGCTCTTTGCCAGGGAGAAGGCCACGCTCCAGCTGGAACTCACCGAGCAGGGCTGGGTGCCCACCCGCCTGACGGTGCATGAAGCCTTGGGGGAGGTGCACACAGACTTCACCGGCTGGTCCTGGGGTGCCCAGTGGCAGGACAGTCCCTTTGAGCGGCTGGAGGAGCTGCGGGAGTTCCACGATGCCTTCCTGGAGCGCTACGAAGAAGGGGATTGGGCCGCCGCCCTTCAGGCAGCCCAGACCCTGGCGCAGCTGGCGCCCCAATCCTGGCAGGCCTATCTGTACCAGGCCTTTGTCTATGACCGCCTGGACAATTACCTGGGGGCTGTGGAGAACTACCAGCAGGTTCTGATGCGCCAGCCCGACAATCCCCTGGCCTTGAACAATTTGGCCTACCATTATTTACTTAAGGAAGTGAATATCAGCAGGGCCCTGGAGATGGCGGAGCGGGCCGTGGAATTGGACCGGAAGGCCATCTATTTGGACACCTTAGGCTACGGCTATTACCTGGTGGGCCGGCTGGAGGAGGCCCGGGAACTTCTGGAGGAGGCTCTGGCCAGTGCTCCGGAAGAGGCCGTGGCGGAGATCACGGAGCACCTGGAGCTGGTGTTGGCCTCCCTGGGTGAGGAGCATGACTGATCACTATTTCACCGCCAAACCCGGAGCGGAGCACCGGCCCCTGGAGTTCACAGCAGAGCTGCGGGGCCGGACCTATCGTTTTCAGACCGACGCCGGGGTTTTCTCCAGGGCAGAGGTGGATCCAGGCACCCGCTTGCTCATCGACTGCCTGGAACTCGCGCCCGGCGATGTGGTCTTGGACCTGGGCTGCGGTTACGGCCCCATCGGTATGGTGGCCGCGGAGCTGGTGGGCCCTACCGGACAGGTGTACATGGTTGATGTAAATGAGCGAGCTGTGGAGCTGGCCAGGCGCAACCTGGCCGCCAACGGCATCAAAAACGCCCAGGTCTTCGCCTCGGACGGCCTGGCGGCCCTTACGGGCCTCACCTTTGACTGGGTGCTTTCCAACCCGCCCATCCGGGCGGGGAAAAAGGTGGTCTATCCGCTGCTCGCGGAGGCCTATAGCGCCCTGCGGCCGGGGGGCTGTCTGCTCGTTGTCATCCGCACCAAGCAGGGGGCCAAAAGCCTCCAGGCCTACTTGGCGGAACTGGCCGGTGAGTGCACCACTGTGGAGAGAAAGGGGGGCTTTCGGGTCCTGCGGTGTTGTAAACAGCCCCACGCCTGAATAGCTTTGGGTGTGGAGGTGTTTTTATGCGCGTGTGGTTTTTGCGCGCCCAGCATCTGGCCTGGTGGGTGTTGGGCTGCTTGACTCTCGGCATTTACTTGGGAACCGGGGGCCTTTGGGCGGTGCCCGCGGCCACAGGCGCAGGAGGGGGCATCTCCGGCCGCACCATCGTGCTGGATGCGGGACACGGGGGCATCGACCCGGGGGCGGTGGGCCCCGGGGGAGTTTTGGAAAAGGACATCACCCTGGCCATCGCCCGGGAGCTGGAGAGGCTGCTCAGCCGGGCCGCGGTTTTTGTAATCATGGTGCGCCATGGCGACTACGACCTGGCCGACTCCAGCGAAATGCAGCTGCTCAACCGCAAACGGCAGGATTTGGAGCGCCGGGTGCGCATTGCCGAAGAGGCCCAGGCGGATTTATACCTATCCATTCATGCCAATTACTTCCCTTCGCCGGTGTGGTCTGGTGCCCAGACCTTTTATTACGAAAACCAGGAAGCAAGCGCTGCTCTGGCCCGGGCCATCCAGGGGGAACTGGTCCGGCGCCTGGGACCCAACACCCGAACTGCCAAGGCCGGCAACTACCGGGTGCTGAGGGATACTTCCATGCCCGCAGCCTTGGTTGAGGTGGGATTTTTGTCCAATCCCCGGGAAGCGGAGCTCTTGGCCGATCCGGTTTATCAAAAGAAGGTGGCAGAGGCGATCTTCGCCGGGCTGTACCGCTACTTCCAGGAACAGCCTTAGGGCGGGGGCGCAATTGTCTCGGCGGATCTGATGTGTTAGTATAGGTTAGTAGAATGAACAACAGGAGGTAGAGTCGTTGCAGGCAGTTTGGCAGAATCGAGTTAAAGCCGCTGTCCAGCGGCGCATCACCGCGCATACGCTGGCAGCCTTTAATACCAATGTAGATGTTGTGGTGCACTTGGACCAGGCGAAGCTGGAACCCCTGGCCTCCCATCCCCGCATTGACTTCCCCGCGGTGGAGAGGCTCTTGGGGGAGGAGATACCGGCTGTACACAACGGGAACGAGTTTCTCGCCGTCTTAATGCAGGCGCTGCAGGAAGGCAAATCTGTGCACATCGTCCTCCGGGATCTGGATATGCTCAGCTGGTTGGAGGAGGTCTTCCCGGAGCGGGTGGAAAGCATGGGTGGACAAGCTGGCATCATCGCCAATCAGATGGCGGCACTCGGTGCCCATTCCCTGGTGTACACCTCCTTGCTCTCCAAGAAGCAGGCTTCCATGTTCTTCCCCGAGGTGGATGTGCCGGTGGTGCGCGATGGGCAGCTGGCCATTGTCAATGTGCAGGAGGCGGTGCGTCCCCAGGATCAGATCAAGGAGAACTGGATTTTTGAATACGCCAAGGATGAACGCTTTGAGCTGGGTGGACATGTGATCGTGACTCCCAGGGCCAACCGGGTGATCCTTGCCACCAGGCCGGCGGGTGTGAAAATGGCCTTTGATCCGCAAATCGAGGAACTCCTGCCTGAACTGGGCCGGACAGTGGACGTGGCCTTTTTGGCGGGCTACCACTACGCGCCTACGGAAGAAAAGGAGCTCGCCGCCTACCTGGAGTCGGCCATGGGCAGCGTGCGCAAGCTGAAGGCCCACAATCCCAAGCTGCGCCTCCATTTTGAATACGTCCCCATGACCGCGGAGGAGGCGGAAAAGACCATGCTGAAAGCCGTTGCAGGTGAGATGCACTCCTTCGGCATAAACGAAAACGAGATCAAGCGCGTGTTGCGGGCCTTCGGCTACGAGCACGAACGGGAGGCCATTGACAGCAATGAGTGCTCCTACACCCTCTACGACGGCACCCTGCGGCTCATGGAGGAGCTGGGCTTTTCCCGGATCCAGCTGCACAATCTAGGCTACTATGTGGTCCTGCTCAAGAAGCCCTATGATGTGTCCTGGGAGCATGTGCGCCAGTCCTGCCTCTATGCTTCGTCTGTCAACGCCATGAAGGCCAAGTATGGTGGTTATGTGCTCCAGGAACGGCTGGCCGAGGCAGGGGAGATTCCCCTTTCCAGCATCGGTTTCCGGCAGCTGGAAATGTTTGCCGAAGAAATGCGGCGGCGGGGAGTCCAGGTTCCCCAGAACTTCCTGGAGGAGGGCATCTTGGAGTTGGCTGACCATGCCGTGTTGATCATCCCGGCCCATGTGGTGCCCGATCCCGTGAGCACAGTGGGCATGGGCGATACCATCTCTTCCTCTGCCTACGCCTACGAACACAGCGGGTGTTAACAGGATCTGAAGTATTTTTGGAGAAGTAGGCAGAAGAAGGACAGGAAATGGGGGGCTAGAACCGTGCGCGTTCTGATTATGCACGCAGACGATCCGAAGACCCAGAAATCTGTAGAAGTGCTCCAGGAGTCCCTGGCGAAGGAGAATGTCAGGGTGGATTTGGTTTCTCCCGCCAGTGCCGGCACCGCGCCGGTGAGCACGGCGCCTTACGGGCTGGTGTGCATCGTCTGCGGGTACAAGGGCTGGTGGAAACCGCAGATTCCTGTGGAAATGGATAATTTGATCAAGCGGGCTACCCGCCTGGAAGGCAAGCGGGGCTGTGCATTTATCCTGCCCGGTCTTTTCGGTTCCACCAAGGCGCTGCGTGTGCTCATGAGCCATATGGAAAAGCAGGGCGTCATCGTGGAGGACTTTGGCGCGCTGAGCGGGCGTCAGGAGATCATGGCCATTGTTAAGCGCTTAAAGCGCTTAATGTAGGTTGACAACAAGAGTAGCACAAGGAGGACTCAGTGATGTACCGTTTCAAGCCTGAACTGCGCATTCCAGGGCCCGTACCTGTGCCCAGCGCTGTCTCGCTGCAGATGGCCAGGCCGGTGGTGAACCACCGGGGAGCCGTTTTCCACGAGAAGTTCCCGGATGTCCTGTCACGCCTGCAGCCGCTCTTTGGCACCAAGAACCCCATTTACATGATCACCGGATCGGGGACCGCCGGCATGGAAACAGCGGTGAGCAACCTGGTTTCCCCGGGTACGCCGGTACTCTGTCTGGTGGGCGGATTTTTCGGCAAACGCTGGATGGAGCTGTGTACCGCCTACAAGGCCGAGGTGCATGTTCTGGAATTTCCCTGGGACCGGGGTGTAGATCCGGACCAGGTGGCTGATTTTTTGGCCAGCCATCCGGAAATCGAACTGATCTTTATGGTGCATAATGAATCCTCCACCGCGGTGCTCAACGATGTGGAAGGGGTCTCCCGGGCTCGGGGGGATCACCAGGCTCTGCTGGTGGTGGATGCGGTGAGCGCCCTGGGGGGCACCCCCTGTGAGATGGATGCCCGGGGGCTGGATGTGGTGGTCAGCGCTTCCCAGAAATGCCTGATGATGCCTCCGGGAGCTGCTTTTATCGCACTGTCGGAGCGGGCCCGGGCCTATGTGGAAAAGTCCGAGGCCAGCAGGTATTATTTCGATCTCCGTAAATACGAGCAGTTCCTGGCCAAGGGCGAAACGCCCTTCACTCCCAACATTCATATTGTCTTTGCCTTAGAGGAAGCCTTAAGAATGATGGAAGAAGAGGGGCTGGAGAACGTCTACGCCCGCCATCTCCTGATGCGGGATATGACCAGGGCTGGAGCCCGGGCCTTGGGGCTGGAGCTTTTGGTCAGGGATGAAGATGCTTCCCCCACCCTCACTGCGATTAAGTTCCCAGAAGCGGATAGCTTCCGCCAGCGCGTGCGGGAAAAATACGGTGTGGAGTTCGCCGGAGGGCAGGGCATCCACGCCGGCCGGGTCTTCAGGGTGGGGCACATGGGTTACGCCACACCCCTGGATGTGCTCACCGCCCTGGCGGTGCTGGAAATTGAACTGAAGAAGTACGGTCAGGCTACCGAGGCGGCAGAAAGGGTTATGGCCGCGCGGTAGGCTGCCTTAAGGGGGAACACTCGGTGATTTTCTCGCTGCGGGATGCCATTGACATTTTGATCGTGGCTTATGTGGTTTACCGGGTGATCCGTTCGATTCAAGGGACACGAGCCACTACACTGGTGAAGGGGCTGGCGGTGGTTTTTGCCAGCAGTGTAGTGGCTCGTGCGCTAAGCCTGCGGACTGTGAGCTGGCTTTTGGATCAAACCACCACGCTGGTCTTGGTGGCCCTGCCCGTTGTCTTCTACCCGGAGCTCAGGCGCGGTCTGGAGCAGATCGGCCGGGGGCAGCTGTTCAACTGGCCCTTGGGCCGGGGTGCGGCGCGGGAAGCCATGGACCTGGAGGCGGTCTGCCGGGCGGCGGCCCAGCTCAGTGCCCGCAGGGTGGGGGCGCTCATCGCCTTTCAGCGCAAGACCGGCCTGGATGAGTACATAGAAGCCGGTGTGCGGCTCGATGCCCTGGTCAGCAGCGAGCTCCTCCTGAACATTTTCGAACCTGGCGTTCCCCTCCACGACGGGGGAGTGATCATCGCCGGCGGCCGGATCGTGAGCGCGGCCTGCGTGTTCCCCCTGACAGATGCCAGATTGAGCGGGGGTTTGGGTACGCGGCATAGGGCTGCCGTGGGCCTGTCTGAGCAGACCGATGCGGTGGTTGTGGTGGTCTCGGAAGAAACGGGCGTGATTTCCTTGGCCGTCGGGGGCTCCCTGCGCCGCTATCTAACCGAGAGCCGCCTCAGGGAACAGCTGGCCTTCCACCTCCAGGGAGGTGAGCTGTCATGAGGGTGGCGCGCAGACTGTGGGCCCTGGTCACCAGGCCGGAGGTGTACTGGCGGCTGTTTTCCCTACTCCTTGCTGTCATTTTGTGGCTGTTGGCTGCGGGGGACGGCTCCCTGGGGGAAGCGGAGCGCACCGTCACCCTGCCCGTGGAGGTGCAGAACCTCCCGGCTGACCTGGTGCTTTTGGAATCCCCTGAACCTGTTAAAGTGCGCATTCGCGGGCTTTCTCCCCTCCTGAACAGGGGAGAAAGTTCCCTTTCCGCTGTGATCGACCTCGCAGGAGCGCAGGCGGGCACCGAAACGTATAATGTGGAAGTCACCGGCCCCCTGGGGATTCAGATCGTGGGGGTCACACCCAGCTGGGTGAGTGTTTATACTGAAGAGCTGGAGGAAGCGGTGTTTCCAGTCACCCTGGCCCTGCTAAGCGTGGAGCGGGCGCAGCCGGAAGCCCGGCTGAGGCCCCAGCCGGCGGTGGTAACGCTGCGGGGCGCCCGCAGCACCCTGGAGCAGGTGAATCATGTGGTGGCCTATGTGCAGATGGGAGCCGAAATGGAGCCGGGCAGCTCCTTCCCTGTGAGGGCCCTGGATGCCCAGGGGCGCGGCCTCTCCGGGCTGGAGATCGAACCGCCCAGGATCACCGTGGAACTGGAACAAGCTGAGCCAGCAGAAGTTGAGGAGGAATGAGCATGGGCAAGTATTTTGGCACAGACGGAGTGCGCGGCGTGGCCAACCGTGAACTCACACCGGAGCTGGCGCTGCGCATCGGGCGGGCGGCGGCCCTGGTCCTCGGGGAGCAGTCCACCAAGCCCATTGTGGTGGGCCGCGACACGCGCCTTTCCGGTCAAATGCTGGAAAGCGCGGTGGTGGCGGGCGTAGCCTCCACGGGGCTTGATGCCTTCTTGGTTGGTGTGATACCCACCCCCGGGGTGGCTTTTTTGGCTAAGGCCCTGGACTGTGCGGGGGGAATCATGATTTCCGCTTCCCACAATCCCCTGGAGGACAACGGGATCAAGGTTTTCGGGCCCGATGGTTATAAGCTCTCTGAAGAGGTGGAAGCCCGCATCGAGGAACTCATCCATGAGGACAGCGGCCCCCGGCCCATCGCCGCGGCTGTGGGAAAGGTTATCCCCAAGCCGGAGAGTGCGGGCCTGTACGTAGCAAACTTGAAAGAACAGGTCTCTCTGGATCTGCGGGGTGTGCATATCGCCCTGGACTGCGCCAATGGGGCAACTTCCGCCTACGCAGCGGAGCTGTTTAGAAGCTTCGGGGCAAAGGTTAGCGCCTTCTGCAACCAGCCCAACGGGACTAATATCAATCATCTGTGCGGTTCTACATATCCCGAAAAGATCCAGACCCTGACCAGGGAAGTTGGGGCAGATTTGGGCTTTGCCTTTGACGGCGATGGCGATCGCCTCTTGGTCGTGGACGAACAGGGCGGTTTCATCGACGGCGACCAGATCCTGGCCATCATGGGCCTGCACCTGCTCAAGCAGGACCGCCTCCCTGCCCGCAAGGTGGTGGCCACCGCCTATTCCAACGGCGGGCTGCGGCAGGCCTTTTTGGCCGGCGGCGGCGATGTGCTCTATGCCAAACCCGGGGACCGCTTCGTGCTGGAAACCATGCTGGAGGCCGGCTGCGTCCTGGGCGGCGAGCAGTCGGGACACGTCATTTTCCTGGAGCATTCCACCACCGGAGATGGCATGCTCACAGCCCTCAAGCTCCTGGAGAACAGGCAGATCCAGGGTAAACCCCTGGCGGAGCTGGCCAGGTGCATGGAGATCTTCCCCCAGCAGCTGGTGAATATCCATGTGGAGAGCAAAAACGGCTGGGAGGAAAATGCCCGCATTCAGGCTGCCATCCGCCGGGCCCAGGAGGAGCTGGCACCGGTGGGCCGCCTCTTTGTCCGGGCTTCCGGCACCGAACCGGTGATCAGGATCCTCGGTGAACACCCCGATGCCCAGCTGCTCCAGGCGGCACTGGAGCCTGTGGTCCAGGCCATCGAAGCGGAGCAGGGTGGCCGCCGTGCCGGTTAAGGGCTGCGGGATAGACCTGATTGAGGTGAAGCGCATCGCCAGGGCCCTGACCAGGCCGGGCCTGCGGGAGCGCATCTACACACCGCGGGAGCGGGCGGAGCTGCAGGGCAAGGGCGTAGAATCCTGGGCGGCCCGCTTTGCCGCCAAGGAAGCGGTGATGAAAGCCCTGGGCCGCGGCTTTCTCCAGGGTGTTCCCTTTGCCGCGGTGGAGATCTATGCGGATGCCTGGGGCAGGCCCCAGGTGCGGCTGCTGGAGCCCGCGGCCCAGCTCGCCGCGGAGCAGGGCATCCGGTCCTTCTGCCTGAGCCTGTCCCACACCAAGGAGCTGGCGGCGGCCTATGTACTTGCCTTGGGGGAGGAGGAGACATGCGGGTTGTAACCGGCGCGGAAATGCGCAGCTTGGAGCAGCAGGCCTTTGCAGAGCTGGGCCTCTCTTCTTTAGTGGTTATGGAAAATGCCGCGAGCCGCATCGTGGAGGTGCTTAAGGGGGAGTTTGCGCCCCTGGAGGGCAAGCGCATCCACATCCTAGCGGGCCCCGGCAACAACGGCGGCGATGGGCTGGCTGCCGCCAGGCAGCTTCTGGCCCTGGGCGCCCGGGTGAAGGTGTACTTAGTGGGCAAGCGGCAGCGGGCCAGTCAAGAGAACGGGGCTAATTTGGCCATCCTGGAGAAGCTGGGCGCGGATCTGAGCGTCGTGGACTTCGGTCAGCTGCACAGGGTGAAGCTGAGCCTCACCTTTGCTGATCTGATTATCGATGCCCTCCTGGGTACGGGTTTTGCCGGCGGGCTGGAGGAAGGTTGGCGGGAGCTGGTGGAGCTGGTGAACGAGCTGCAGGCGCCGGTGGTGGCTGTGGACTGTCCCACGGGGGTAAACTCCGCCACGGGCGAAGTGGTGGAAACCGCCATCAAGGCGGCCCTCACCATCAACCTGGGCCTTTTGAAGCTGGGCAACCTGCTCTACCCCGGCAGGGCCTGCGCGGGGAAGAACGTGGTGGTGGATCTGGGCTTTCCCCTCCAGGCCGAGGGTATTGCCCGGGAGCTGGTGGGCCCCGAGGCCTTGAGCTGGCTGCCTGAGCGGGAGCCCTGGTCCCACAAGGGAACCCACGGGCACACGCTGGTTGTGGCCGGATCCGCGGGCTATGCCGGTGCCGCGGCCCTCTGCGGTCAGGCGGTGCTGCGGGGGGGCGGGGGTATGGTGACTGTAGCAGTTCCAGAAGGCATCTACAGCCGCTTTTCCCCCGATGAGCTCATTGTGGTGCCTGTGCCGGAAACGGAGGCAGGTACCTTAGGTGAAGGCAGCCTGGAGAAGCTCCACGGCCTGCTCAAGGGTAAAGACGTCCTGGCCATCGGGCCCGGACTGGGGCGCAGCCGCCAGGTGGTCAAGGTGGTCCAGAGCCTTTTGAGCAGCTGGGAGGGGCCCGCGGTGATCGATGCCGATGGGCTTTCCGCCTTGAGCACGGATTTTATGCGCAGTGTGCCCCTGGACAAGCGGCGCCGCTGGGTGATCACTCCCCATCCAGGGGAGATGGCCCGGCTCACCGCCTCCGACCCGGCCAGCGTCAATGCGGATCGGGTGGGAGCGGCCAGCGGCTTTGCCCAGCAGTGGGGCCCGGTGGTGGTGCTGAAGGGGGCACCCACCGTTACAGCCGATGGAGAGCGGGTATACATTAACAGCACGGGCAATCACGGTCTGGCCACCGCGGGCACGGGGGATATCCTCACTGGCCTCACCGCGGCCCTCCTGGGCCAGGGCCTGGCGCCCCTGCAGGCGGGGGCGCTGGCGGCCTATGTGCACGGCCGGGCCGGCGATCTGGCGGGAGCCAAGGGCCAAAGGGGACTGAAGGCCGGCGACTGCCTGAACTTCATCCAGGAGATTCTGCAGTAGGACGGAGTGGTTTGTCCATGAGCAAGCTCACCAGACAGGTGTGGGCTGAGGTTAGCTTGGAGAATATCGCGCATAATGTGCAGCAGTTCCGTAGGCTCATCGGCCCCGGGTGCGAGCTTATGGCTGTGGTCAAGGCCAATGGCTACGGGCACGGTGCCCTGGAGACCGCCTACACCATGATCGAACACGGCACCAACTGGCTGGCCACCGCCCTGCCGGAGGAAGCGGTGCGCCTGCGCAGGGGCGGGATCACCGCTCCCATTTTGGTCCTGGGGGCGGTGGGGGAGGATGAACTGGATGTTTGCGTGGCCTACGACCTGGCTGTCACTGTGTTTGAGCCCCACATTGCCCGGCTGCTCTCCCGGGCCGCCGTGGCCCAGGGGAAGACGGCCAAGGTCCATATCAAGGTGGATACGGGCATGGGCAGGTTGGGGCTTCTCCCGTGTGATTTTGGGGCGCTGGTGGAACTGGTGCAGAGTCTGCCGGGTTTGGAGATCCAGGGTGTGTTCACCCACTTTTCCCGGGCGGAGGAGCCGGATCTGGAGTACACCCGCTGGCAGTGGGAGCGCTTTTCCCGGGTGCGGGCGGATCTGGCCGCCAGGAAAGTCACTGTCCCCTTTTACCACGCGGCCAACACCGCGGCCACCTTGTTTTTCCCCGAGTCCCGGCTAGACCTGGTCCGGGTGGGGCTGGGCATCTACGGGATGTATCCCGATGGGCGCAGGCCCCTGGAGCTTAGGCCCGCTTTGAGTCTGAAGACCAGGGTGGCCTTTGTGAAGAGGGTGCCCGCGGGCAGTGCGGTCAGCTATGGCGGTACGTATGTAACCTGGAAAGAGACTTCCCTTGCGGTTTTGCCCATCGGCTATGCCGACGGGCTGTCCCGGGGGTTGGGCAACAAAGCGCAGGTGATCATCAAAGGCAGGTACTGCCCCATTGTGGGCCAGATCACCATGGATCACACCATGGTGGATGTGGGGGATCTGCCGGTGGCCATTGGCGATGAGGTGATTCTTTTGGGCTCCGCGGACGGCCTGGAGATCACCGCGGACGACTGGGCCCGGCATCTGGGCACCATCAACTACGAGATCACCTGCATGCTCACGAGCCGGGTGGAAAGGGTGTATATCTAGCCTCCCCGTGCATAGGATCAAGGCGCGGGGGGATGGCCGTGAACAGGCTGGCGCTTGGGCTGCTGGTTGTGCTGCTTGTTTCCGCACAGGTGCTGGCGGCAGAGATCCTGGTGCAGTTTAAAGACCCGCGGGGAGATGATCGGGGAGCTGGGGAGCTTGTCTATCCCGGCCACGAGGTTTTCGTCCCTGGGCTTTTTGACCTGCTCCGCTTTAGGGTCAGTGCCGATGGGGAATTTGTCTACTTCGACTGTGAATTTGCTGCCCTCACCAATCCCTTCCGCGCCCCGGAAGGGTACTTCCACCAACGCCTCGAATTGTATATCACAACCGGGATCGAGCCTGGATGGGGCCAGATCCAGATCGGCCCCCACCTGCTCCACACCAGCCCGGAAGCGGGCTGGGATCTGCGCTTAAGTGCCGCTCCCTTTGGTGAAAGCAGGTTGTACACCGCCGGGGGTGCTGTCCACGAAGTTGCAGCTTCGGTGCTCCCCGACGGCAGGACCATTCGCCTGCAGGTGCCCAGAAGTTTACTGCCTGACCCCAGTCCAGCATGGGGTTATTATCTCCTGGTGGGGGCCTTTGACGGGCTGGCCCCAGGTTTCTGGCGGGATCTGGGGGAGGGGCCCTGGCAGGTGGGGGGCGCGGGAGTGCCCGTCTTTGATCTTCTAGCACCGCGCTGGGGAGCCCGCAGCCAGAGGGCCCAGCTGAGCGGCGGTGTACTTTACCCTGTGTACGGGGGAAAAAGCCCCGTTTGGTCCTGGCTGGCCGGGGGAGCCGGCGTGCTTATTATCTGCTGCTTGCTGTGGAGGTGGCTTCGTGGAACCTAGGATGGAAGATGTTTTTGCGCTGTATGAACAGAAGGTGGCGCCGCTGTCCAGCGCGCAGAAGGAGAAGCTCTTGGCCGCCCGCGACGAGGGCATGACCCCCTTTGTCCTGGGCTGCGCCATCCTCAGGGCCAAGCAGGAGCAGAGGCGCAGCCGCCTGGCGGGCAGGGAAAAGCATATCTCCTTCAACTATATTTACCGGATTATCCAGGACTGGCTCAATCACGGCATCACCACTGAGGAGCGTTTCCGCGCCTATTGGTCGGCCATAACAGAGGATCAGCACAAGGACGAAGGAGGCAAAGCCCATGGTGCTCAGACCAAAGTCACGCGGGAGGATTTCACCTACAACCCTACAAAGCAGGACCGCAGCCTTTTCTCGTTCTTGGATGAGTAGATACGGTATTAGGCGCAGGCTCCAGGGTGAAAGGTGCCCGGTCTGCGGAGAAGTGCGCCATAGGATCTATAAAAGCCACCCCTTCCCCATGCCCCCCTCGGTGGGCCGGGGACTGTGGCTTTTATCTGACTGTTCCTGCATCCGCCAAAGGCGGGCCCAGGAGCGTATGGAGCGGGAGCAGCTTCTGGCGGTGCCCGCGGCCCATCCCCTGCCCCCTGCGCTGCAGGAGAAGACCTTTTCCGGGTTTAAGGTGACCGACTTTAACCGGGAGGCCTACGAGGACAGCCTGACCTTTGCCCGCAACTTCGATAAGATCCACGATGGCCGGGGGATCATCTTGGTTGGACCTTCCGGCACGGGCAAAACCCACCTGGCCGCGGCCATTGCCAATGAGCTGAGGAGCAGGTTTTCCGTGGCCTTTGTGCACCTACCCATCCTCCTGGAGCAGATGCGCACGGGAAATGTCTCCCTGGAACCGCTGCTTTTTGCTGATCTCCTGGTCCTGGATGATCTGGGCAGCGAACGGGTCACCGACTGGACCATGGAGCGGCTGCTCATCATTGTGGACGGGCGCTTGAACAACTTGAAACCCACCGTTTTCACCACCAACCACGATCTGGAGGACCTGGAGAAAAGGGTGGGCATGCGGGTTGCCTCCCGGGTAATCGGCAGCAATCTGCACCTCTTTCTGCGGGGGCCCGACTACCGGCTGTTAGGCCTGGGCTATTACTAACGGACCGCGACTCTCTTTTCCGCCAGGTTCACCAGGCGGGAAACGGCAAAGGTCATGACAAAGTAGATCACCGCCACCGCCAGCCACACTTCGAAGGGGCGGAAGGTGCGGCCGATGATGATCTGGCCCTTGCGCACCAGCTCCTCCAGGGCGATCACCGAAACCAGGGAGGAGTCTTTTAAAAGGGCGATGAACTCGTTGCCCAGGGGCGGGAGGATCCTGCGGAAAGCCTGGGGCAGGATGATCAGGCCCATGGTCTGGCTGCCCGAGAGCCCTAGAGAGGCGGCGGCTTCCCACTGCCCCTTGTCAATGGACTGGATGCCCGCCCGCACGATCTCCCCCACATAGGCGCCGCTGTTGATGCTCAGGGCCAGCACCGCGGCTGTATAGGCGGGGATGGGGCGGGAGATCAGGCTGGGCAGCCCGTAGAAGATCAAAAAGGTCTGCACCAAAAGGGGAGTGCCCCTGATGATGTCGATGTAGGAGGCGGCGGCCAGGCGCAACGGGCCCTTAGACAGCCTGATCATGCCGGCGATGGTACCCAGGATAATGCCGAAAAAGACGGCGATGGAAGTGAGCTGCACAGTAAGTTTGGCTCCCTGCAGCAGCGTGGGCAGGGAGCTGAAGACTAGATCCCAGCGAAAGCCCAAGATTCGATTCTCCTTCCCGCAAACAGGTGCGCGAAGCCCGCGCACCTGTTCCTGCACCTATTAGTTTGCTCCAAACCACTTCTGGAAGATCTGGTCGTAAGTTCCGCTGGCCTTAAGCTCAGCTAAGGCGGCGTTGATCTGCTCCAGGAGAGCTTTGTTGTTCTTGTTGACCGCGATCCCGTAGAATTCATTGTCGGCCACCGGTCCCGCATGTTCCAGGGGGGCCTGGGGGTTGGCCGCCAGATACGCTTCGGCAACTGGCAGGTCGATGAGCACAATGTCCGCTACCCCGATGAGCACAGCCTGCATGGCATCGGCCACCGTATCAAAACGGGCTACTCCCTTGAGTTCCCCGGCATCCGCTAGATCCGAGGCCGTGAAATCTCCGGTGGTGTTAATCTGCACAGCGGCGGTCTTGCCCGCCAGCCCCTCCAGGCCGGAGATCTCTGTTCCGGTGTTGGCCACAACAGTAAGTACAGATTCGAAGTAGGGTTCCGAGAAGTCCACCGCGCCCTGGCGCTCGGGGGTGATGGTGATCCCGGCGATGAGGCAGTCGTAGTTGCCGTTGAGCAGGGCCGGAATCAGGCCGTCCCAGCTGATGTTGTCGATCTGCACCTCCAGGCCCAGCACCTCGCCGATGGCCCGGATCAGGTCCATGTCAAACCCCATCAGCTCTCCGCTTTCCGCATCCACATACTCAAAGGGCATAAAACCGGCTTCCGTAGCCACCTTGAGCACCCCCTGCCCCAAGGCAGAGAATCCAGCGCCAAGTACGAACAGGACGGTGAGTAATAATACAGAGAGTTTTTTCACGGCGAACATCCTTTCTTCCGTAACAAATTAGCTTCATTATACCACGGATGTGAAAATATGCAAGAAGCATTCATATTTATTCCTTGTTAATTGTGCAGGAACGCCCCTGGCAAACACGAATTAGTTAGCAGGAGGAGGTAGTGCCCCTATGAAACATCTCATCATCACCAACGGCACAGTGGTGACAGATAAACTCATTGAAAACGGTACTGTTGTGACCATCGGCGACCGCATTATGCTGGTGGCCGGGGAGGAAGAGGGCCGCCGCATTTTGGAAGCCGCTTCGCCCCATGTTTTCCGGATCATCGATGCCCAGGGCGGCTACATTGCCCCGGGCTTGATTGATGTGCATATGCACGGCGCTGGCGGCAGCGAGCTGATGGATGGAACTGAAGAGGCGCTGGAAACCATGGCCCGTTTTCTGGCCCGCAGCGGTACGGTGGCCTTTCTGCCCAGCACGGTCACCGCGGCTGAGGACAAAACCCGCGCCGTGTGTGAGCTGGTGGCTGGCTTCGAGGACCTTGAGGATGGGGCGGAAGTTTTAGGCATCCATCTAGAAGGCCCGTACATAAACGAAAAGTATAAGGGAGCCCAGTATGGGCCCGCGATCCGCCCGGCCAGCCTGGATGAGCTGGAGGAGCTTCATCGGATTTTAGGGGAAAAGCTGCGGCTCGTGACCCTGGCTCCGGAAGTGCCCGGCAGCCTGGAGGCCATCGCCTGGTTGCGGGAAAGGGGCGTTACGGTGAGCATCGGGCACACCAACGCCACCTATGAGGAGGCCTTGGCAGGGTTCAAACAGGGCATCACCCACGTCACCCACACCTACAACGGCATGCGGGGGCTCCATCACCGGGATCCGGGCGTGGTGGGAGCGGTGCTGGCCACACCGGGTCTCTACGCGGAACTCATCGCCGATCTGGTTCATGTGCATCCCGGGGCGATCCGGGTCATGCTGCGCAGCATAGGCGTTGAGCATATCGTGCTGGTCACAGATTCGGTGCAGGCCACGGGACTGCCCGATGGAGAGTACGTTTTGGGTGACCACAAGATCTTTGTGCGGGACGGCTCGGCCCGGCTGGCCGATGGCAATCTGGCCGGCAGCACCCTCACCCTGAAGCAGGCTGTGCAGAACATGGTGGAGCAGCTGGGGGTGGATTTGGTGGATGCGTTCCGCATGGCCAGCCTCAACCCCGCACAGACCCTCGGGCTGAAACACCGGGGCTGGATCAAGGAAGGCAACAAGGCGGACTTTGTGCTGTTGAGCCGCGATTTTCAGGTCCAGATGACCATCATCAGCGGCCGCACCGCCTACAGTGCACAATGACGGAGGAAGGGAGATGGCGATGAATATTGTGGTAGTGGCCAACTTCGACAGTATGAGCGCGGAAGCGGCCAAAATCGTGTATGGGCAGATCATGCGCAAGCCCAACAGTGTCCTGGGGCTGGCCACCGGCAGCACTCCCCTGGGGGTTTACAAGCTGCTGGTGGAGTACCACAACCGGGGGATGGATTTCAGCCGGGTGACCACCTTCAACCTCGACGAGTATGTGGGCTTGGGCCCGGATCATCCCCAGAGCTACCGCAGGTATATGCATGAACACCTCTTTTCCAAAGTAAACATAAACCCGGAGAGGACCTTTATCCCCAACGGGCTAGCGGAGGATCTGGAGGCGGAGTGCCGCCGCTATGATGAGCTGATCAGGCAGGCTGGCGGGATTGATCTGCAGATTTTGGGTATCGGCACCAACGGCCACATCGGCTTTAACGAACCGGGCACCGAGTTTGGCAGCACCACCCACGTGGTGGATTTGGCGGAGAGTACCATCAGGGATAACGCCCGCTTCTTCGAATCTATAGATCAGGTACCTACACGGGCGATTTCCATGGGCATTAAGTCCATTATGCAGGCCAAGGAGATCATCCTTATGGCCAGCGGCGGCAGCAAGGCCGATGCCATCTATGCAGCTGTGCACGGGCCGGTTACCACTGCTGTTCCCGCCTCAGTGCTCCAGCTGCATCCCTCGGTAACGCTCGTGGTTGATCAGGCCGCCGCCAGTAAACTGTAAGGCGGAAAGGCTTCCCGGGAGGAGTGGCCAGAGTGAGTAAACTGAAGTGGTTGTACCCGGGCATGCGCGTCAAGCGCTGGGTTGTCCTGCTTTTGCTCGGGGTGCTCGCCATCGACACGGGAACGGTGGTGATGCTGAACAGCCCCGTCTTTTCCCTTTGGGAAAGGAAGATCCTGGCCTGGGCAGCCGAGTGGCCGGTTAATCCCGTGGTTTCCGGTGTTGTTCTGATCCTCTTGGGTCTGGTGGGCGTGGCCCTGGGGGTGCGCAATGTGGTCAGTTCCGTGGTGGAGGCGGTGCGCCCCTCCGCGGCCCCCGATCTGGTGGAACATGTGTATAAAACCCGCAACCTGCAGAAGGGTCTGCACATCGTGGCCATCGGGGGAGGCACGGGTCTTTCCACGATGCTGCGGGGTCTGAAGGAGTACACCTCCAACATCACGGCAGTGGTAACCGTGGCCGATGACGGCGGCAGCTCCGGCCGCATCCGGGATGATCTGGGTATTCTCCCGCCGGGAGATATCCGCAACACCCTGGTGGCCCTGGCGGACACGGAGCCCCTCATGGAGACGCTGTTCCAGTACCGGTTTTCCTGGGGGGAGGGCCTGGCGGGGCACAGCTTCGGCAACCTCTTCATCGCAGCCATGACCGATATTACCGGAGATTTTGAGGAAGGCATCCGGGCCTTCAGCAAGGTTCTGGCGGTTAGGGGCAAGGTGCTTCCCTCCACATTGGAGTCGGTGCGCCTAGGTGCCATCTACACCGACGGCTCCACAGTGCTGGGTGAAAGCTGCATTCCGGAGCAGGGCAAAAAAATCAAGCGGGTTTTCCTGGAGCCCAAGACGGCCCAGGCGCTGCCCGAGGCCCTGGAGGCCATCCGCCACGCCGATGTGGTGGTGCTGGGGCCGGGGAGTTTGTATACCAGCATCATTCCCAACCTGTTGGTGGAGGGCCTAGCCCAGGCCATCGCCGAAACCCAGGCGCTGCGCATCTACGTCTGCAATGTGATGACGCAGCCCGGGGAAACGGACGGTTACAGCGCGAGCGACCATGTCAAGGCGCTCCTGGCCCACCTGGGGCCCCCCTCGGTGCTGGATTATGTGCTGGTGAACAAGGCGGCGGTTTCCTCCGGGCAGGCTAAGAAATACGCGGCGCAGGGGGCCTACCCCGTGCGGGCAGATACGGCTGCCATCGAGAGGCTGGGCATTAAGGTGCACACCGCCGATGTACTGGATCAGCAGGATCTGGTGCGCCATTCCAGCCTGAGGCTGGCGGAAGAGATCATCCGCCTGGCGGAGGGACGGGACAAAGCCAAAACACCGGCGGGCCGCGCAGTGTAGGCCCCTGGTTTATTTTCCCCCCAGGCCGAATACATTGGCTAGGGGGGGATGGGGATGCGCCGCCTTGCGAGCCTGCTCGTGCTAATTACCGCGCTGGGGGTGGGCCTGCCTTCTGTGTACCGCACCGTGCACCGCAGGTTTTTTGGGGTCAATCATGGGGTATACTTAGAGGACCAGGCCATGGAATACTACTACCCCAACGAGGTGCGGGTGATCGTGGAGCGGATGGCCCGGGCCCGCCAGCGCCCGCCGGTTCCCGCCGGTCTGGATAAGATCACCGGGGAGATCATCCCCCACGAAGAGGGCCTCTACTTCGACGTGGACAGCATAGTGCAGGAAGTGGTCACCGCTCCTGCCCACACCAGACTGGAGCTTAAGGGTATCCCCGTGGTGCCGCTGTTCCGCACCGAGCACCTTATGGAGCTCACCCACATCCTAGGCGACTTTTCCACCCCCCTCATGGGCAGCCCTGACCGGGTGCACAATATCCGCCTCTCCCTCCAGGCCATCAACAACACCATTGTCATGCCCGGGGAGATCTTTTCCTTTAATGAAGTGGTGGGTGAGCGCACGCCGGAGCGGGGCTACCGCAACGCCCCCATCATCCTGGGGGAAGCGGTGGTTCCCGGGGTGGGGGGCGGCGTGTGCCAGACTTCCACCACGCTGTACAACGCAGTGCGCCTGGCCGGGCTGGAGATTGTGGAGCGCCGCATCCACTCCATCGCCCCCAGCTATATCAAACACGGCATGGATGCCGCGGTGGCCTGGCCGTACACCGATTTTAAGTTCCGCAACGACTCTGCCTCGCCTGTGATTGTCAAAGCGGAGGTGCAAAAATGGCGGGTGCGGGTCTGGATCCTGGGAAAAGAAGGGGGTAAGTGAAATGGCCTTTTCCGATGATGTGCGCCAAGAACTGGCCAGGGTCATTCCCAGTGCTCGCTGCTGCCGGGTGTCAGAGCTGAGCGCTTTTTATGATTTGAGCGGCTTTCTGCTGGGCCGGCACAATCAGTTTCTGGACTTCAACACTTCCTCTCCTTTTGTGGCCAGGAAGATCTTGATCATGCTCAAGGGGCTCTATTCCGAACTGCCCACCCAGGTTCTGGTGGTCAGGTCCAAGTCCCGCCGCTCCCAGATCTGCACGGTGCGGGTTTTAGGGCGCGCCCACGCGGGACAAGTCTACCAGGATCTCAAGGAGCAGAGTGTGGTGGGTGAGGCGGGGATTCCCCGCAAGAAGTGCTGCCGCCGGGCTTACCTTCGGGGCGCCTTTCTGGTGAGCGGCTCCATCACCAATCCGGAGCGCACCTACCATCTGGAGTTTTCCAGCGAGCAGAGCCGGGTGGCGGATAAAATCCTGGCTGCCCTGTGGTCCCTGGACCTGGAGGCAGGCCTCACCCAGAGAAAGGGTTCCCTGGTTGTGTACATGAAAGATGGGGGGCAGATCGCCAGTTTGCTCGGGCTCATGGGGGCCCACAGCGCCCTGCTGCACTTTGAGAACGTACGGGTGATGAAAGAAATGCGCAACCAGGTGAACCGCCTGGTCAACTGCGAAACGGCCAATGTGGACAAAACAGTGAAGGCCGCCGTGGCTCAGCTGGAGGATATCGAGCTGATTGATTCCGTGATCGGCCTTGAGGAACTCCCACCCAAGCTGCGGGAAGTGGCCCGGCTGCGCCGGGAACACCCCTACGCTTCCTTACAGGAGTTGGGGGAGCTCATGAGGCCAAAATTGAGCAAGAGCGGTGTAAACTACCGCCTGCGGCAGATCCGGGAAAAAGCGCGACAACTTGACAAATTGGTTCCCAAACATTAACAACCCCATGGAGGGAATTATTTGCGTGAGCAGAATAATAATAACCAGAGCGGGACAAAATCAACCCCTGTGGGTCACTAAGCGTCCCGCAGGAGGGGTGTCCGACCATGGCCAGTCTCGGTGCCCTGCAGCAGCTCGTGCCTGAACTGGCTGGGCTTCTGGACAGGCGCTACAGCCTCTTGAGGATTATCCGCAACCAGGGCCCCATCGGGCGCAGGTTCATCGCCGCTCAAATGGGAGGTTCGGAGCGGGTAATCCGCAGTGAACTGGATGTCCTGCGGGAACAGGGCCTGCTGCACACCACCTCCCTGGGCATGCAGCTCACCCCGGAAGGGGAAAAGGTGTTTTTGGAGCTTGAGGACGTGGTACGGGACTTCTACGGCCTGGAACAGCTGGAAAAGAAGCTGGCTGCGGCCCTGGGCGTGGAGAGGATGATCATCGTCCCGGGGGACTGCGACAAAGATCCCGCCACGCGCAAGGATCTGGCCAGGGCTGCCGCGGATTACCTCTGCCAGGTGCTGGAGGACGGGCAGATTCTCGCCGTTTCCGGCGGCACCACCCTCGCCGGCGTAGCCGAGAGCGTAAGGCTTCACGATGTGCGCAAGCGGGTCACGGTTGTTCCCGTGCGGGGCGGCTTGGGAGAAGACATCAAAATCCAGGCTAACACCATTGCAGTGGCCCTGGCGGAAGGCTTAGGCGGTAGCTACCGCCTGCTCTATGCCCCGGAAGATGTGCGGCCCGCCAATTTGGAGCAGATCTTAAGTGAGCCGCGCATCCGCAGCGTCATCGCCCTGGGGCGCCGGGCGGACATCTTGGTCCACGGTATCGGCACAGCAGAAGAAATGGCCAGAAGGCGCGGTTTTGACGATGCTTCCATTATGGACCTGATCGCCGCGGGGGCCGTGGGCGAAGCCTTCGGCTGCTACTTCGATGCCCAGGGCAGGATCGTCCACAATACCGCTTCGGTGGGACTGCGCCTGGAAGACCTGGAAAGCATTCCCATGGTTATCGCCGTTGGAGGTGGTAGGAGCAAGGCATGGGCTGTGATGGCGGTGTTGTCCCGAGGTTATTGTGATGTGTGCATCACCGATGAGGGGGTAGCCCGGAGGCTGATGAAGTTAAAAGAAATAGAGTAAGGGGGAATCATGATGACAATGAAGGTTGGCATTAACGGTTTTGGCCGCATCGGCCGGTTGGTACTGCGCGGGGCTCTCGATGATCCCAATTTCGATGTAGTGGCCATCAACGACTTGACAGATGCGAAGACCCTGGCCCATCTCCTTAAGTACGATACGAACCACGGTACTCTGAAGGCTGATGTGTCGGTGGACGGCGATAACATCGTAGTTAACGGCAAGAAGATCAAGGTCTTTGCCGAGCGCGATCCCAAGAACATCCCCTGGGGCGAGCTGGGTGTGGAGTATGTGGTGGAATCCACCGGTGTCTTCCGCAAGCGGGATCAGGCTCAGTGGCACATCGACGCCGGGGCCAAGAAGGTGATCATCACCGCTCCTGCTAAAGAAGAGGACATCACCATCGTCATGGGAGTTAATGAAGACCTCTACGATCCGGAGAAGCACCATGTGATTTCCAACGCCTCCTGCACCACCAACTGCTTGGCACCTGTGGCCAAGGTTATCCACGATGCCTTCGGCATTAAGAAGGGCCTCATGACCACTGTCCATGCTTATACCAACGACCAGAGAATCCTGGACCTGCCCCATAAGGATCTGCGCAGGGCCCGGGCCGCTGCCATGAACATCGTTCCCACCACCACCGGTGCCGCCGCTGCCGTTGGCCTTGTCCTGCCTGAACTCAAGGGCAAACTGGACGGCTTTGCCATGCGCGTCCCCGTTTCCACGGTGAGCGTTGTGGACCTGGTAGTGGAGACGGAAAAGCCGGTAACCGCTGAGGCCGCCAATGCTGAACTGAAGAAAGCGGCCGAAGGCAAGCTCAAGGGCATTTTGGCCTTCGAAGAGGAGCCCCTGGTCTCCACAGACTTCATGGGCAACGACAATTCCTCCATCGTGGATGCAGCCCTGACCAAGACCATGGGCGACAACATGCTCAAAGTGGTAGCTTGGTACGACAATGAGTGGGGCTACTCCATGAGGGTGATTGACCTCATCCGCTACATGGAATCCCGCAAGTAAACAAGCTCAACCTGGAATCCCCCTGCTTGGGGGATTCCATACGAAAAGGAGGATGCTTATGGCCAAGAAAACAATCAGAGACGTGGATGTAAAGGGCAAACGGGTTTTGATGCGCGTCGATTTTAATGTGCCTATGCAGGACGGCGCGATCACTGACGATAAAAGAATTAGGGCTGCACTGCCCACCATCCAGCATGTGATCAAGGAAGGCGGCAAAGTGATCCTCATGTCCCACCTGGGCCGGCCCAAGGGCAAACCCGATGATGCCTTCCGCCTGGACCCTGTGGCTCAGCGCTTAAGCGAGCTTCTAGGCCAGCCGGTGCAGAAGGTGGATGACTGCATCGGGCCCGAAGTGGAAAAGGCCGTGGCTGGTCTGGAGCCCGGCGATGTGCTCCTCTTGGAGAACGTCCGCTTCTACGCCGCAGAAACAGAGAACGACCCCGAGTTTGCCAAGGCCCTGGCGGCCTTAGGCGACATCTTCGTCAACGATGCCTTCGGCACGGCCCACAGGGCCCACGCCTCCACCACAGGTGTGGCCGACTACCTCCCCGCGGTCTCCGGCTTCCTCATGGAGAAGGAACTGCAGTTCCTGGGCGGTGCGGTGGAAGATCCCAAGCGGCCCTTCGTGGCCATCTTGGGCGGCGCCAAGGTCAAAGACAAGATCGCGGTCATCGAGTCGCTGCTGAACAAGGTGGATACCCTGATCATCGGCGGCGGCATGGCCTACACCTTCCTCAAGGCCCAGGGATATGAAGTGGGCAGATCGCTTCTGGACGAGGAACGTCTGGAGTTCTGCCGCACCATTATGGCCCAGGCCAAGGAGAAGGGCGTGGAACTCCTCCTGCCTGTTGATGTTGTGGTGGCCAAGGAGTTTGCCGCAGATGCGGAGCATAAGGTAGTGGCCATTGACCAAATCCCCGCGGATTGGGAAGGCTTGGATATCGGCCCTGAAACGGCCAAGCGCTTCGCTGAAGCTGTCAAGGGCGCGGGCACCGTGGTCTGGAACGGTCCCATGGGAGTATTTGAGTTCGAAGCCTTTGCTAAGGGCACCCTCAGCGTAGCCCAGGCACTGGCCGATTCCTCTGCCGTGACCGTCATCGGCGGTGGGGACTCGGCGGCAGCTGTGGAGCAGATGGGCCTTGCTGACAAGATGACCCACGTCTCCACTGGCGGAGGCGCCTCCCTGGAGTTCCTGGAAGGCAAGGTGCTGCCGGGGGTAGCAGCCCTGGATGACAAATAACTGAGGTGAAGTCATGCGTACACCCATAATCGCTGGAAACTGGAAGATGTATAAGAATGTGGGGGAAGCGGTGGAAACGGCCCGCAAACTGGAAGAGCGGGTTCAGGACAGCCCCGTGGAAGTGGTGATCTGCGCTCCTTTCACCAACCTCCCCGCGCTGAGCGCCCTGGGCTTGACCAAGGTCAAGTTGGGTGCCCAGAACATGTACTTTGAAGATCAAGGTGCCTTTACCGGGGAGATCGCCCCCGGGATGCTTCTGGATGTGGGCTGTGAATACGTGATTCTAGGCCACTCGGAGCGTCGGCAGATCTTCAAGGAAGATGATGAGCTGATCAACAAGAAGGTGCTCAAGGCCCTCAATGTGGGCCTGAAGCCCATCCTGTGTGTGGGCGAAACACTGGAGGAGCGCCGGGCCGGCCGGACGGAAGAGGTGGTGGTGGCCCAAACCACCCGTGCCCTGGCGGGCGCCGCGGCTGAGCAGCTGACCAATCTGGTCATTGCCTATGAGCCTGTCTGGGCCATCGGCACAGGCGAGAACTGCGACGCAGAGGACGCCAACCAGGTCATCGCCAGGATCCGCCAAACGCTGGCTGAGCTCTACACGGCTGACCTTGCCCAACAGGTGAGGATCCAGTACGGAGGCAGCGTCAAGCCGGCCAATATCAAAGAATTCATGGAACAACCTGAGATCGATGGTGCCCTGGTGGGCGGAGCAAGTCTTGATGTGGACAGCTTCACCAGCATCATCCGGTACTGAAAACCAGGTGATCTTAGAGGCTGTTCCCGGAGGTGGAATCGTTAATTCATGAAGAAACCAACTGCGTTAATCATCTTAGATGGCTTCGGCCTCAGTGAACATGTGGAAGGCAATGCAGTCAAGGCAGCCCGCACCCCCACGGTGGACTGGCTGAACAGCAGCGCGCCCCGGAATGTGCTCTCTGCTTCCGGCGGCAGCGTGGGGCTGATGGACGGTCAAATGGGGGACTCCAATGTGGGTCACCTCAATATCGGGGCTGGGCGCATTGTCTACCAAGATGTAGTGCGCATTTCCAAGGCCATCGCTTCGGGGGAGTTTTTCACCAACCCCACTTTGCTGGCGGTCATGGAGCATCCGAAGAAGACAGGGGGGGCTCTGCACCTCATGGGGCTGGTTTCCCCTGGCGGCGTGCACAGCCACTCTGAGCACCTTTATGCCCTGCTCAGGATGGCCAAGGAGCACGGCCTGGAGCGGGTGTTCGTCCATGCCTTCCTGGATGGCCGTGACGTGCCGCCCTCCAGCGCCCACGAATACCTGGCGGACCTGGAGGAACAGATTGAACAGATCGGGATCGGCAGAGTTGCTTCCATCTCCGGACGCTATTACGCCATGGACCGGGATAGACGCTGGGACCGGGTGGAGAAGGCCTACCGGGCCCTTCTGGGCCAGGGGCCTGGGGCCCCCAGCAGCGCCGCGGCCATCCAAGAGGCCTACGCCCAGGGGGAGACCGATGAGTTTGTGGTGCCCAGGGTGATCGTGGAAAACGGAAAGGCCGTGGGACCCATCCAAGACGGTGACAGTGTGCTCTTTTTCAACTTCCGGGCAGACAGGGCCCGGGAGATCACTTGGGCCATGACCAACGATGATTTCCAGGGCTTTGACCGGGGGAAAAAACTGGACATCTACTACGCCACCATGACGCAGTACGATGCCGAGCTGGATCTCCCCTTTGCCTTCGCTCCCCAGGATCTCAGAAACACCTTGGGCGAGTACCTTTCCGGTTTGGGCAAGACCCAGCTGCGCATCGCCGAGACGGAGAAGTACGCGCATGTCACCTTCTTCTTTAACGGGGGCCAGGAGACGCCCTTCCCCGGCGAAGAGCGCATCTTGGTGCCTTCCCCCAAGGTGCCCACGTACGATCTGCAGCCGGAAATGAGCGCGCCGGAAGTGACCAGGCGGGTGGTTGAAGAGATCCGCCAAGGCAAGTTCGACTTCATCGTGCTCAACTATGCCAACTGCGATATGGTGGGCCACACCGGTGTGTTTGAAGCGGCGGTGAAGGCGGTGGAGGCGGTGGATGCCGGCCTGGGCCAGGTACTGGAGGCCATCAAAGAGATGGGCGGCACGGCCATTGTCACCGCGGACCACGGGAACGCCGAGCAGATGGTTGACCCAGAGACGGGGGAAGCCCACACCGCGCACACCAGCAATCTGGTGCCCGTCTGGCTGTTCAACGCACCTGAAGGCTGGGGCCTGAAGAGCGGAATCTTGGCCGATCTGGCCCCTTCGATCCTGGATCTGATGGGCATAGCTCAACCTCCGGAGATGACCGGACAAAGCTTAATTGTGAGGAGGAACGAACAATGATTATCAATGATGTGATAGCGAGGGAAGTTTTGGACTCCCGGGGCAATCCCACGGTGGAAGTGGAAGTGCATCTGGCCGATGGCAGCTTCGGCCGGGCCATCGTTCCCTCCGGTGCCTCCACCGGCGCCTTTGAAGCGGTGGAGCTCAGGGATGGGGACAAGGCACGCTACTTAGGCAAAGGCGTGCTCAAGGCGGTGGAGAATGTGGAAGAGGTCATCGCCCCTGAGATCATCGGCTGGGATGCCACGGATCAGATCGGCATCGATCAGCTCATGATCGAGCTGGACGGCACACCCAACAAGGGCAAGCTCGGCGCCAACGCAATCCTGGGTGTATCTTTGGCAGTGGCCCATGCCGCCGCCAACTCCCTGGGCATGCCCCTCTACCGCTACATCGGCGGTGCGGCTGCCTCCCAGCTTCCGGTACCCATGATGAACATCCTCAACGGCGGAGCCCATGCCGACAACAACGTGGATATTCAAGAGTTCATGATCATGCCTGTGGGGGCGGCGAGCTTCCGGGAAGCCCTGAGAATGGGCGCCGAAGTGTTCCACAACCTCAAGGCTGTGCTCAAGGAAAAGGGTTTGAACACGGCGGTGGGCGACGAAGGCGGTTTTGCTCCCAACCTGCAGTCCAATGAAGAGGCCATCCAGGCCATTATGCAGGCCATCGAGCGGGCCGGTTACCAGCCGGGCAAGGACGTGTGCATCGCCCTTGATGTGGCCGCCACAGAGCTGTTCAAAGATGGTAAATACCACCTGGAAGGCGAAGGCAAGATCCTCGATACCGATGAGATGATCGCCTACTACAAGAACCTGGTGGAAAAATACCCCATCATCTCCATCGAAGACGCCCTCTCGGAAGATGAGTGGGAAGGCTGGAAGAAGCTCACGGAAGCCATTGGGGACAAGGTTCAGCTGGTGGGCGACGACCTGTTCGTCACCAACACCGAGCGCCTGAGCCGGGGTATTGCCCAGGGCGTGGCCAACTCCATCCTGATTAAGGTCAACCAGATCGGTACCCTCACCGAGACGCTCCAGGCCATTGAGATGGCCAAGCGCGCCGGGTACACCGCTGTTGTTTCCCATCGCTCTGGCGAAACAGAAGACACCACCATTGCCGACCTGGTTGTGGCGGTAAACGCTGGCCAGATCAAGACCGGTGCCCCCAGCAGGACCGACCGGGTGGCCAAGTACAACCAGCTCCTGCGCATCGAAGAGGAACTGGATGCCGTTGGGGAGTATGCTGGTCTGAAGGCATTCTACAACATCAAAAGGTAGCGTTTGGCAAGGTGCAAGCACGGCGCGGCGGAAAGGCCCGCCGTGTTTTTTTCTGGGGAGGGAAAGGGAGTCCCCTTGGCGAAATCAAGGACCAAAGGAGGGGACAGTATGAAATTCCCGCGGGATTTTCGGTGGGGAGTCGCCACCGCTTCGTATCAGATCGAAGGTGCGGCGCAGGAAGATGGCCGGGGCGAATCCATTTGGGACCGGTTCAGCCGTACCCCAGGTAAGGTGCTCCACGGGCACACCGGTGATGTGGCCTGCGACCACTACCACCGGTATAAAGAGGATGTGGCCCTCATGGCGGAGCTGGGGGTGGACAGCTACCGCTTTTCCATCGCCTGGCCCCGGATCTATCCAGCCGGCAAAGGAGAGCTGAACCCCAAAGGGCTGGACTTTTACAAGCGTTTGGTGGATGAGCTGCTCCAGAGGGGTATTGAGCCCATGGCCACCCTTTACCACTGGGATCTGCCCCAGGTCCTGGAGGACAAGGGGGGCTGGCTGAATCGGGATACCGCCTATTACTTCCGCGACTATGCTGTCACCATGTTTGAAGAGTTGGGGGATACGGTGAAGCTCTGGATCACCCTCAACGAACCCTGGTGCTCGGCCTACCTGGGTTACGGAAACGGCGTGCATGCCCCGGGTAAGAGCGATCTGAACTGGTATCTCCAGGCGGCCCATATTCTCCTTTTGGCCCACGGGCTGGCGCTCCAGGCTTACCGGGAGCTGAACCTGCCTGGGGAGATCGGGATCACCCTCAACTTGTCGCCCCAATATCCCGCTTCCCCCAGCCGGGAGGATGGGGAAGCCTGCCGCAGGGCAGACGGGTTCCTGAACCGCTGGTTCCTGGATCCACTTTTCGCTGGGTTTTATCCCCAGGATATGCCGGAGTTTTTGACCGCGGTGGCGCCCCACATTCAGCCGGGAGATTTTGATTTGATTTCGGCGCCCCAGGACTTTTTGGGCATCAACTACTACAGCCGCGGCATCATCAAAGCTGCGGGCAAGGACGGCTATGAGGCGCTGCCCCCCGCTGGACCTGTGACCCACATGGGTTGGGAGGTCTACCCCGAGGGCCTTTACGACCTGCTGCTGCGAGTCCACCGGGATTACGGGCCCATTCCGCTGTATATCACAGAAAACGGTGCCGCCTATCCCGACCAGCTAATGGAGGGGCGGGTAGCTGACCCGGAGAGGACCGCCTACCTTAGGGAGCATTTCGCCCAGGCAGCCCGAGCCCTGGAAGCGGGAGTGCCCTTGAAGGGTTATTACGTATGGTCCTTTTTGGACAACTTCGAGTGGGCCTTCGGCTACGAGCGCCGCTTCGGAATTGTGTACGTGGATTTCCAGACCCAGGCCAGGATCATCAAGGACAGCGGCCGCTGGTACCAGTCCTTCTTGCTAGTATAAAGTTACTGTAGGACAGGAGTTGGCTCCAAAAAAATAGAAGAAGAT
>ERZ795045.147-NODE-147-length-90367-cov-7.286905_pt1 | contig 90367 bp, 69 predicted proteins | sample MGYA00375129_ERZ795045 | MGnify/ENA primary metagenome ERZ795045 (study PRJEB30174, sample SAMN05720166) | activated sludge metagenome | isolation source: anaerobic digester from wastewater treatment plant | place: Japan | collected 2015-05-15 ...
ATTCTCGTTTGTGAATACTGCCATACATGCTCGTTTCATCCGAAAATATTTTTAACTTTTTTTAGCGGTCGGATGGAACTCGCATGTAATATGTTTTGTGCCTAAAATCAAGCAGGTATGAAAAATTATTTTAATTCTCGTTTGTGAATACTGCCATACATGCTCGTTTCATCTGCCCTATATTTTCTACAAAGGTAAATAGTTTAATACAAATCTATTGCCTTGCATCAAATTTATACTCATCCGAATATAAAAATATTTCTTAAAAGGCCGGATGGAACTCGCATGTAATATGTTTTGTGCTCTAAAATCAAGCAAGTATAAGTAATTATTCATACTTGTTTGTGAATACTGCTATGCTCGTTTCGTACTTCATTTGTGAATACTGCCATACATGCTTGTGTCATCAGTATTCAACTTTTTTCTATCATTAGAAATTATAATTCTATGTTTTTACCACATAGGTTACTGTTGTATTTTCAACTGTTTAATTTCCAGGTAAATACATTCTTGAATCTCAAAGCAACATTCACCAACAGAATGAGCACAGGAACTTCAACCAATGGACCAATTACAGTAGCAAAAGCTACTTGAGAATTAATACCAAATACAGCAACGGCTACGGCAATAGCCAGCTCAAAATCGTTACTGCCAGCGGTAAATGCAAGGGTGGTTGATTTTTCATAGCTTTCCCCCAACCAACGTGAAATAAAAAAAGTAATAAAAAACATAAAAGCGAAATAAAATGTGTATGGAATTGCTACCCGCAATACGTCGAGGGGCAACTCTACAATCTTGTCGCCTTTGAGCGAAAACATGACGAAAATAGTAAAAAGCAAAGCAATAGGGGTAAGCCAGCTTGCCAACGGAATAAATCGTTGATAGTACCATTCATTGCCAAGATATTTACGCAGCAATATATTAGAGAGAAGACCTGCAAAGAAGGGTATTCCAAGGTAAATTAGTACAGTTTGTGCTATTTCTCCTATCGACACTTGCACTATAGTTCCTTTCAGCCCAAACAGGGGCGGTAAGAAGGTTATAAAAATGTAGGCATACACCGAATATAAAAACACCTGAAAAAGAGCATTAAACGCTACCAAACCAGCGGCCAGTTCAGGGTCACCTTTGGCCAAATCGTTCCAAACCAATACCATCGCAATACAACGCGCCAGTCCAACCAGTATTACCCCTATCATCAAACCCGGATGGGAGTGTAAGAATAGGATAGCCAGCAGAAACATTACCAGCGGTCCTACAATCCAGTTCTGCGTTAATGAAAAAAGAAGTAGTTTTATGTTTCGAAAAACCAGGGGTAGCTTTTCATATTTAACCTTTGCCAACGGTGGATACATCATCAGGATAAGCCCAATAGCAATGGGGATGTTAGTGGTTCCCACGCTCAATGAATCCCAGAATTGGGCAATATTAGAAAAAAAATACCCTGCTCCAATACCCAAAAACATAACCAGAAAAATCCAGAGGGTAAGGTAGCGATCGAAAAACGAAAGTTTTTTTGTTGTGCTCATAGTTGTTATGCTTTATTTGCGAAGGTTATTTACATAAAAATTCCAGAATTGTTCTTTAATCTGATCTCGGATACGACGAAACTCACTCATGATGTATTCTTCAGTACCTACAGCATTCGAAGGATCCTCAAATCCAATGTGAAGTCGCTGTTTTACCTTGCCAAGAAAAGCTGGACAGGTTTCGTTAGCATGGTCACAAACAGTAATAACATAGTCCCATTCTTCTTGCAAATAAGTATCGACGTGGGTTGGTACATGATGGCTGATATCGATACCCACTTCCTTCATTACAGCCACTGCACGAGGATTGACCCTTGAAGCCGGCTCAGTTCCTGCCGACCGAACCCAAAGATTCGCATCAAATGATTGCAAAAAACCATGTGCCATCTGGCTTCTACAACTATTACCAGTACAAAGAATTAATACTTTAACCATAAGTTTTTTATTAATTTATCATTTCATTTCTTCAATTTACGCTTATCTGTAAACAATTTTATAATAAGACCCTATCTATTCATTGACTTTGCGTGTTACAATTTATATCCGTCTGTATTAATTGAGAGAGAAACTCTTCCATCATGGCAGCATATTTTCTGATGATTTGAATATTTAAGCAGTAGTTGACGTTTAGTCCCTCAATGGTACCCTGAATAAGCCCCAATGTCTTCAGCTCTGCAAGATGTTGCGAAACAGTACTTCTGCTTAAGGGTAGCTGATCGGCTATGTCGCCCGATATACAAGATTTGCAATTAGCCAGATACTGCAATATGGATAGCCGGGCAGGATGAGACAACACCCGTGCAAAATTCGATATATCCTGTAAATCATTTGAAAAAATTTCAGTTTTCTTCATAAAACAATATTTAATTAATACTTTTAACATAAGTCAGAAAGCAAGCAATACCGAATAAAACAACCTCTATTCTGGGCACCATAGTTGACATGCATGTAAAATCATTCATAGGTAGCATAATAATTCTTATGTTACTAACTGGTAAGTTTTATCCAAATCCTTTTATTCGTATGTCGCAAAAATACGAATTAATAATCTAAAAACAAGTTTTGCGAAAAGATGTTGCAACTGCCGTAAAAATGTTTATAACTTTATAAATATTCACCAATAAATCTATGTTTATGACTTTTAACATCAAACATCAGGAACGATACTCCCGAGGGGAGTTAATCCTCCGAACCTTTTTAGGCTGGCTATACATTGCCATTCCCCATGGTTTTCTTTTATTTTTTGCTAGCTTATGGGGGGTAATTTTATGCTTCCTCGCATTTTGGGCTGTATTATTTACTGGGCGCTATCCCCGGAAATTTTTCGAATATCAGGTAGGTCTGTACCACTGGAACACCCGCTTGAATGCTCGTTTATACAATTTAAGCGATGGCTATCCGCCTTTTGGAATAAATAAAAAAGACGAAGCCATTGAGTTGGAAATACCCTATCCTGAGAAACTGAGCCGGGGAATCCTAATTCTAAGGATTTTCTTTGGATGGCTCTACATACTTATTCCACATGGATTTTTACTTTTTTTTCGATACATTGCTACGGCCATTGTAATGCTAATTGCCTGGTTTATAAATGGACTTTCCCCACGATTTCTATCATAGGCACGAGACTCAACAGGATAACCCAAAGGTCTCTTCAGGCTATCCTGTTCCATGATTATTGTATTGTAAAAACTATGGGTATTACGAATAACTGTTTGACAGGCTTTCCTCCTTGTTTGGCAGGTAACCAACGTGGCGAACTTAAAATACAACGTACCACCTCCTTATCAAGCTCGGGATGAACACCACGGAGAACCCTTACATCTACAACCTGCCCCTTTGAGTTTACAGCAAACTGTACAATGACTTTCCCTGTAAGCCCAATTTCAAGTGCTATTTGTGGATAAATTATGTTCTGCTGAACCCAGATACGAAAAGTATTAATGTCGCCTCCCTGAAATACAGCATTTTCTTCTACAACCACAACTCCGGGGTCATCTTCCTCAATAATTTCCCGTTTTGCAGGTGTTTGCGCCGAAATAAGGTCGGATGGAGGTAAATCGTTAGTAACACTTGTAACTTGTTCATCCATTGGCACAAGTGAGGGCTCTTGCAAAGCAGTATCCACAATTATCGGCACAGTGTATCGCACTAATTTTTCAATTGGCTCGGTCGGAGGTGGAGGCAACGGGACAACATCCTTAGGCTTTTCATCAATACGATCGACTGTAACTGTAACACGCTTTTCCACATAATTCGTTATTGCTGCCTTTAATCGGTACGCTTCAATAAATGGATATACCACTGCACCCCCAAAGAGAAAAAATGCGATTGCTAAGCCCGAAAGAAGATGCTGTTTGTACTTTTTATTTAAAAAATAAACCCCATAATCCCTGTTTCGATGCTCAAAAACAATGTCATCGAGCGTATCAACAGAGGAAATGCTTTTGTGATTTGCCATTCCTGACATAATACTTGTTTTTGCAGTTCCATTTGTAATTGGCATAATCCCCAAAACATGAGGACAATATCCCATGAACCAATGAAGCAAGAACATAGTCAACGCAAAATCAAATCACCCTTATCAATACAGTAAAGGTTACATGGGAGTAGAAACCACTGCCTCACTTACATTTATTTCAGCATCGAGATGGCTGGCCAGCCAATAAGTAAGGCATCTGGTAATGAGTAAAGACAATTAAAATCTCGTCAAATTTTTAATAACTTTTAAAAACGCAAATTTTAAAACATTACAACATTCAAATCAATGCTCATTCAAAGATCCTTCCAATTTTAAAAGTTCAAAAAGCGTGCAAAATCTATTGCACTTAGCAAGTATTTTAAAAAATGTTAGTAAGTAATCATTTTTTTTACATAATTCTTTCAGGAAGTCACTATAGCCAGCATAAGCTATAATATACCCAATTATCATACTCGGTTAAAACGAGCAAGTAAAACAGTATTCATAAACCAGAATTATTTGGGGTACAAAACTATTTACATGCGAATTCACTCCGACCGCTAAAAATATTTTCGGACGTAACAAATCCAAATAAATTACTAAAGGCTAACTTCTTATAAAAAGAAAGAGGCCTAAAAACATAGGCCTCTTTGGTGAAATATCAAACTATCAAATTTTACTGAAGCGTAAACACAATAGGAATAACAAACTGTTGTTTTACAGCCTTACCTCCCTGTTTACCAGGCGACCAACGAGGTGAACTCAGGATACAACGTACTGCCTCCTTGTCGAGTTCGGGATGTACTCCACGCAAAACCTTAACATCCACGACCTGACCTCTGGAATTTACAGCAAACTGTACAATAACTTTTCCTGAAATACCTGCTTCAGCAGCTGCCGTTGGGTACACAATGTTCTGCTGCACCCAGATACGGAAAGAGTTAATATCACCACCCTGGAAGGTAGCATTTTCTTCAACTACTACGAACGCAGGTCCATCATCTTCGATGACTGCTTCCTTTTCCTGTTTTTGTTCTACAACAATCTGTTCAGGTGGTGCTTCATTACTAACAATTTCTTTCTGTTCCTCAATAGTTGCCAATGTTACTTCCTCCTTCACAGTATCCACTACCACAGGAGCCTTGAACTTCACCTGTTGCTCTAAAGCTGCAGGAGGAGGGGGAGGAGGAGGGGGAGGAGGCATATCTTCCTTTTGCAGGTTCTCAAGCACTGCCTCAACGTTCTTCTCCAGGTGCTTTTTGGCACCAGATTTAAGCTTATATGCCTCAATTAACGGATATGCAACGGCTCCGCTAAAAATGAGGAAAGCTATGGCAAAACCAATAAGGAGGTACTTTTTATATTTCTTCCTCAACTGGTAAACCCCATATTCTTTATTTCGATGCTCAAACACAATGTCATCGAGTGAAGTAATGGGATTTTCTTGTAAACCCTTCTTTGCCATTATTTATTATTTTTTTGCAGTTTCTGAATTCTTCTTCTTATACTCCTCAAGCATTTTTAACTCTTGAGGGTTAATATCAACTATAGCGTACCGTGCAATATTACAGATAGCCATCTCGTCGATAATATCAACCATATTCCGATACTTAACCTTATCGGTAGCTTTTATCAGCACAATTGGTCCAACTTTATCCTCTTTCTTTAACTCACGAATCTGCTTAGCAAGCGTATCGGGTGGAATAGGTTTCTTACTCTTAAGCGCAGCAACATTTAAACTATCAATTTTTTGATACAAGGTTTTGTTACGTTTGAGCAAATACTTGCGTATTCCATCCTTACTAAAATCGGTTTCTATCAATTCGGGATAAGGCGGTTTTTCCATTAGTCCCGTGTAATAGTATATTTTATCGTTTTCATCGAGGATAATATTGACAGCACGCCATTTTGGAATCTGGTTTTCCTTGTCTTCCTTTTTATTTTCTTTTTGGTCCTTTTCAGGAAGCACTATTTCCATAGTTTTTGGCTTGCTAAACGCTGTGGTAAGCATAAAGAAAGTTAGCAAAAGAGTCATAAGGTCCACCATCGGCGTCATGTCGATGTGGGTCGAATGTTTTTTGGGTCTCTTTTTGCCTTTTTTCTTACCACCTTCTTCTTGGATGATTTCAGCCATGTTTAATTCTATTTAATGTCTTCTAGTTTTACTTCTACTTTCTCCAGATTGGTTGTAAGATTGAACCTGTTGATTTTATAGTCCTGCAAAATGTCAAGGACCCTCTTTACAACCTTGAAATCTGCACCAGCATCTCCTTTGATACTTGCCTCAGCATTAGGATTCGCCTTACGGGCAAATAGTATCCACATGGCCAACTGATTATCAGCAGAGTCAATTGGAATTCCTGTCTGGAGTTCATCCCTGACCTTTTGATCCTCTGCATCAATCCATTTAGGCAAATCTTTAATGGGCATACCAAACGATGCTAATCGTTCAAACTTACTGATTTGCTCTTTGGTAAATGGGACACGCAGCTGTTCGGAAACTCCCTGAAGCACCTTAGCACGAATGTGCAACGAGGTATCAGTTCCTTCGTCAATATTGAAAAACACCTTATTGTCCTTTGAAATATAAACGGTTATGACGTTTTTTTCGGGTGCAGTTTTTTCGGATATTGACGAGGGGGTATCCACCTGAACAGCTTCCTGAGGCCGAAACGTAGTGGTCATCATGAAGAATGTCAGCAGCAGAGTAAAGGTATCCACCATCGGCGTCATGTCGATGCGAGGAGACCTTACTGCCATTTTTACCTTCGCCATATTGTTATTTTTAAGCGTTATACAATTGATGAATCTTAATTATACGCCAATACACATGCGCAATTCACGCTTTACTTCAAACTAGCTGCAAATGTCTGGACAATACTATAATTCGATTCATCAATGCGATAGGTCATAGCATCTACCCTCGAGGAAAAGTAGTTGTACATAAGAATTGCAATCGTAGAACCTGTAATACCGAATGCCGTATTAACAAGTGCTTCAGAAATACCAGTAGCAAGCTGTAAAGCATCAGGAGCACCCTGATTAGCCAAAGCCGCAAATGCACGTATCATACCAAGAACCGTACCGATAAGACCAACGAGCACGGAGATAGATGCAACCGTCGATAGAATTACCATATTCTTAGATAGTCCCGGCAGTTCCAATGCTGTAGCTTCTTCCAGATCTTTTTGTAAAGCAATGATTTTTTGATCTTTTGCTAGCGTTGGATCATTCTGAAGCTCACGATAACGGGTTAAACCACTCTTGATAACGTTTGCGATAGAACCTTTCTGTTTGTCACACAAAGCACGAGCTTCTTCAATCTTATCTTCCTTCAACAACTCTTGAATATTTCGAACAAATTTCACAACACTCCCCCTACCACTGGCACGGCTAAGCGAAATAAAACGTTCTACTACGAATGTCAAAAGAGTTAATACTATTGTTAACAACACCGGCACAATAGGCCCCCCTTTGTACATAATCCCAAGATAATTTCCAGGAAGTGGGTGTCCCTTGGGGTTATTTTCCATAAAGTTGATGGGATTACCCATGATCTTCAAGTAAATGTAAAGGCTTATCCCAAAACAAGCCAAAATTACCAGTGTATTGAACACAGAGCTGAAAATTTCTTTTAAAGCCTTCATATAAAATGTTTTTTTAAGTTTTTAATAAATTATCTTTTACTTTTAAATATTGCGCACAAATAAAATATTTTCCCCTTTATTTTGCAAATGTAATTTCATTGCTGGTTTCTCATGGATTTTTTCAATGCTTCGATTGTTTTTTTCACATCGGCATTCGTGGGATCTAAGGCCAAGATCTTATTATACATCTCTAAAGCCTTGGGATAATCCTTCTTCTTGGTGTATAAAACGGCTAAAGAGGAATAACCCATTATCTTCCATTGATCTTTCTTAGGATCGAGATAAATGATTTTGGTAAAATATTCCTCAGCTTTGTTATAATCAGGTTTAGCATTATAGAAATAATATGATCCCATAAAGCGGTATGCTTCATACAATTCAGCTGCATTCTTAACAGTATCTTTCATTCCAACCTCAATAACCTTCTCATACTGCGGCAAAGCTAAACCGAGCTTACCATCAGGGTCAAGACTATAGCTGGTATTAGCAATCCATAGATAAGCCTGCACATTGTCAGGTTCAAGCTGAGCAAGCTGTTTAAACACTCCTTGTGCGGCACGGTAATTGGTATTTTGGATGGATGTATCGGCAGAAGCCTGAGCAAGCTGATAATAAGCCTTTCCCATTAGCATATAATCAGAAGATTGCCCCTGACCCATATCTATTTTCTTCTGAAGCATCTGTATTGCTAAAGGAAAAAGCTTGTTGTAGTATGCATTATAGGCTATATCGGTTATGAGTTCAACATCGGTTGAATCCATGCTATAGGCCTTAAGCAGATTGTTGAATGCTTTACTTACATAGCTTGTATCTTTATCTTTCAATTTTAGCAATATACGACCATAATAAGCATAGTCCTTGGTAATAATCTTTTCAGGTGTGGTATTTTTAAAAAACTGCTCAATGTAATACAACGCCTTTTCATAATCGGGTGGACGCATTTCGTAAGCCGAATAGGCTGCAACTCGATTAAGATAATTGCGCGATTTATCGTAAGCAAGGATTTCTTCAATATTCTCAAGGCATTCCTTATAATCCTTCGACTTGAATAAGGAATTCACATACTGAATCTTTGCTGGTACATTATTTCCCGAAAGTTCCAAAAACTTTTTGAAATTTACCTTAGCAAATTGGGCTGTTCCAGCACTCATTAGATATAATTCACCGTATGCACGATAGAGTGGAGCATATGTGGAGTCAATTTCTTTTGCCTGGTCAAAATTATTGCGTGCTGCCTGTAAATTACGTGAACGCATGTACAACCTACCAATTTTTACAATGGGTTCTGCCAGATCGGGATTTATAAAGGTAGCTTTGTTGTAATTTGCAACAGCAGAGGAAGCATCGTTCATTTCAAGATACAAATCGCCCAAAGCAATGTATACATCTGGTTTCTCATTCGATAATTTTTTGGTACGAGTACCTAAATCGACACTGGCTGCTTTTGCTCGTTCAAGATAGGCTAAGGCCTTTTGATAGCGCGGTTTAGGTGAATATAATTGAGCCTGGCCTAATTTTATAAGTAAGATAAAATCATTATCCGTAAATTTTTTATATTTACTAGGTATTACTTTCTCAACCTTTGCAAAATAGGAATCAGCAGTAACCGTATCATTTTTCGACATTAATGCTACCATCCCCATCCCAATGTTATTTAACATTCGGGTACTGTCTACTTGAAGACCTTTCTGAAAACTTTCCCTTGCTTCCTTTACCGCTTCCTCCAAAGTATTAGAATAGGGGTCATTCAGATAACTTTTTAAGACAATTTCCCCTAAATAATAATATGCATCAGCATTGTTGGGTTCCTTCTTTATTACCTCACGAAGTGTATTATATGCATCCTCAAGTCTTTCATTTTTCATCAACTTAAGGGCATCTTCAAGTGTCTGTGATTGTATCGCACCAAATGTCAGGATACTCAACAGCAATGCTCCCATCGTGCGCGTAGTGAAAGTCTTCATTTTCATAGGCATCTGTTTAAACTATTTATCAATCAACAAATTGCAAAATTTAAGTTGCCAAAGTTACACAAATTCTTTTTTGGTCAAAAAATTAGAAACTTTTTTTTGTTTTAATTAACCTGATAGGCATAGTAGCAGGTACAAGTCCCATCTTTAAAACAATACGCTGCCCCTGGTCGGATGCTACCCATTGCGTAAATCCTGTACCAAGTCCTGTAAAACTCTCACGATTAATTATATAAACCTCACGAATGAAAGGATAGGATTTATCGGCTATAAAACCTTGATAGGGACGATAAAAATCATTTCCATCGGGATTATCCTGCGAAGAAATAGCAGCCACTCTTATGCGTTTAAGAAAACCTTTGGCAACACTGTCGTCTCGATCGCTTATCCATGTTACACCAATAACCCCAATTGCGTTGGTATGTTTCTCAACATAATTTATTACCTCTTCATTCTTCTCCACCGCATAACAGTAAGAGGGTAATTTGTTATTGAGTTTAAATTTCTCTACAATATATCGAACGGTTGATGACTTGTTATTATCGAATACAACTTTTATGGGAGCATTACGTGCAGGATTTATTTGTCGCCAGTTACTTACTGTTCCCTCAAAAATTCCTTTAATATCGGTATAACGCAATAAGGAATCTTTATTATTTTTATTTAGAATAAATGCAACAGCATCATAAGCAATAGTAACGGTTTTGGGGAAAATCTTTCTACTTTCAAAGTATGCATTCTCCTCATCTGTCAGCTTGCGCGAGAGAATGATCAACCTGACTGAATCATTCAAAAAATCATTTATCACATCTATTTCAGGCTTGTATAGGGGAGTAATATGGGCATTTTCGTACATCGACTGAAAAACAGCAAGTTCAGCATCGGCCAACAGGGTATAGCTCTCATCTACTCCTATACGAATTTTCCCACGTGTCGAGGTTTCTTCTTCAAGACCTGCACGTGGATTATACGTACATGCAGTGGTAACTACAAGTACTAAAAGAAATAGTTTAATTATTGTCTTCATTTTCGTTATCATTTTTTAGTTTCAAAAGAGTATTTAATACCCTAAAAATTCCATAAACGATGAGGAATATGCCCACTATCGTTCGAAAATTTTCAGGCACATACGAAAATGATGCTGAAAAAACCAAAATAAACCCAAAAACCGATATTGTCAGTGCAATAATTAAGCCAAAAATGTAATAAATCCACGCAAAATGATTAGAAAATTTCATGATAGTCAAATAAATGATTAAACAACGGACAAAAGTAATCAAATAAACATTATTTTGTTTTTCCCGGTAAATACTCTTCGAAAATGTTGTGCATGGAACGAAACATATTTTTTTCGGCCAGGGGATGTAACTTACGAATATTTTGCAAAAGTATTTTTATTTGTTCTCTTTTATTGTTGTTTTTATAGGCACATTCTTTAATTTCCTCAGGATAGTTGGCTAATCGTGTGTATGCCAGAATCTCTTTTTCGGAAAGATCGAGCAAAGGACGAATAAGCGTAATTTGCCCATCAAACATCGATAGTTGATAGGGAAGCGAACTGATTGAGCCATGATAAATGAGGTTTAATAAAAACGTTTGTAGCGCATCATCTCTATGATGTCCCAGGGCTACCTTATTGCATCCCATCGATTGAGCAAACTGAAAAATATTTTTTCTTCGATGCCACGAGCAAACAAAACATGGAGCCTTACCCGAAGTGGAAAGGTCGCTCCCTATACTATCCTCTACAAAATAAAAAGGCACTTTATACTGACTACAAAATCTTTTTAATGCTTCCTCATCTGCCGAATAACCTAATTCCTTAATTTTTACATGTATAGCTATCAGTTCTATCGGGAAAGTTAAATGCTTTCGACGTTCATCCAATAGTTCCAACAATAAAAAAGAATCTTTACCGCCCGACATCCCAATTAATATTTTATCGCCGGGAGCCAATAATTTCTGCTTATAAATGGTTTGTCCCACTTTCTGGCATAAACGTTTAAATGCTTTGCGTTTGTCCATAATTTATAATCCAAAGAAAGCACAAAGAAGCACAAAAAATTCCATCATCCAGCAAAAATATTTTAATTTTGCGCAGTCTGAAAATTATATCGTCATGGAATTAAAAGATATTCTTAGCATTTCGGGATATAGTGGACTTTTTAAGTATGTATCACAAGCTCGAAATGGGATTATAGTAGAAGGACTTGAAGACAAAAAACGAATGATTGCCTACACTCATTACCGAGTAGTTTCGTTGGGCGATATTGCCATTTATACCGAAGATTCAGAAATCCCCTTGCGTGAAGTTTTTAAGAAAATTTCTGAAAAAGAACAAGGTGGCCCTGCCATGGGGGGCAAAGTCGATGAAAAGCAATTAAAAGCATATTTTGAACAAGTGGTACCACAATACGATAAAGAGAAAGTCCATGTTTCTGATATGAAAAAAATTATTAATTGGTATAATATCTTACAACGAAATGGTATAAATAATTTTGAAGAGAGCGAAAAAGCAGAATCGATTACTGATGAGCCGGATGAGCAGGATAAGGGATGAATTTACCTTTGGTGAATTTAATTATACAGTATATACCCTATCAAATGGCATCCGGGTTGTTTTTGCACCCACACGTTCTTCAATAGCTTATACAGCATTTTTCATCAATGCGGGTTCGCGCGATGAGTTGCCCCATGAACATGGCCTGGCTCATTTAATCGAACACGTACTATTTAAGGGCACAACCAAACGAAAAGCCCACCATATAATTGGTAGAATGGAAAATGTTGGAGGGGAACTCAATGCATATACCACTAAAGAAGAAACCTGCATCCATGCCACTTTTTTAAACGAGTATCTTGAACGGGCATGGGAGCTTATAGCCGATATAATTTTTCATGCCACCTTCCCCGAACGTGAAATAGCTAAGGAAAAGTCGGTCGTTATCGATGAAATTAACTCTTTCAGGGATAATCCTGCGGAAGCAATTTTTGAGGATTTTGACCAACGCCTATTCTCAGATAGTTCATTGGGAAGGAACATTCTGGGCACACCCGAAACACTCCAAAAGCTTGAACGTCCCCATTTACTACACTTCATTGAACGTAATTATCATACCGATCAAATGGTAATTAGCGTTGTAGGGAATTACGATTTCGAAAAGGTGAAAAGGCTCGCAAAAAAATATTTTGAAAGATATCCTGAGAGGAAAAGAAAACTTACAAGAAAAATACCTCAGCAGAACCAGACCTTTAACACAACAATATCAAAAAACCTAAACCAAACCCATTGCATCATAGGTTCTCAGGCGTATGGATTCGATCATCCAAGACGAATAGCCCTGTTACTGCTTAATGATCTACTTGGAGGACCCGGTATGAATTCACGGCTCAATGTTGAACTTCGTGAACGTCGGGCCTATGCCTATAACATCGAATCTTCCTGTGTCAGCTATTCCGATACTGGTATTTTCTCCATTTACTTCGGCTGCGAAGCAAAAAAACTTGACAAGTGTATTACTGTTATTCATCATGAACTTAACCAGCTTCGAAACAAAAAACTGTCTGATTTTCGGTTGCATTTGGCCAAGCGCCAACTCATGGGTCAGTTAGCTATTAGTGTGGAAAACAACGAAAATCTTATGCTGGCCCTGGGAAAAAGTATATTGGTTTACAATCATTTTGATAGCCTTGCAGAGGTAGCACAAAAACTTGATGCAATTGCAGCCGATACTTTATTGGAAGTAGCATATGAAATTTTTGATCCGCAGCGGTTGTGTACACTCGTATACCAGTAAAAAGATTTGCAAAATTTAAAAACTAATTATAATTTTGCAGCGCAAAACACTGCGGGGTGGAGCAGTTGGTAGCTCGTCGGGCTCATAACCCGAAGGTCGTAGGTTCAAGTCCTACCCCCGCTACAAAAAATAGCCCTCTTTAAGAGGGTTATTTTGTTTTTTATACACATTGCCCATACGCTTTCCAAAACATTACTTCTTACTTGTTCCTATAGGCAACATTTTTCTTTACCAGAAATAAGGCGTTCAATCTTTTTGATAAAATTTTATTACCTTTATAATCTACCAGAATAAAATCCCCATAAAAGTACTACTCGTAGTAACTTAATCAACACCACCATGAGCGATAAAGATTACATATTATATGTAGATGATAATGAGGTAAATCTAAGACTCTTTGCCGAATATCTCTCCGATAGCTATGAAGTAATTATTGAATCCTCACCGATAAAGGCATGGGAAACGTTATCGCGCTATCCCTTCAAGGTAGTAGTATCGGATCAACGAATGCCCGAAGAGGAAGGACTTGTTTTCTTAAATCGAGTTCACCAGGCTTTTCCCGATATTATTAAAATTGTATGTACCGCCTATGCCGATGAAAGTTCAGCCATCAGGGCAATTAATCAAGGAGGAATATTTCATTTTATTACAAAACCATATTCGTACGAACATATGCATGAAATTATTGGTCATGCAATCAATGAATACAACTTAAGACTTGAAAATAAACGACTGATAAAAGAACTGCAACGAAACAATAGTATTATCCAGCAAGCCTTTAATCAGATCAAAGAGCAACAGCTTAAGCTATTTACCATTTTTGACCAGAGTAGCGACGGCATTGTAGTAATTCGAAATGGGGAAGTACTGGAAGCCAATCCAGCCTTTCGAAAAATTTTTTCCATCAATGCTGAAGAGAAAATCCTGTACACCTGTACCCAGATAATTAACAAGAATTATCCCCATTTTTTAGAAAAACTGATTCAGGAAGCACCTACAAAAAGTAGCTTTGAATTTGAGGTTACCTGTCTTGCTCGTAAACGTCGATATCTTGAAGTACAGCCCAATTTAATTGACTTCTTAGGTGAGAAAGCAATACTGGCTGTGATTAGAGATATTACCGAACGGCGCGAAACAGAGCAGAAAATTCTTGAAGCCATTATTGCTACACAAGAAAATGAACAAAGACGTTATGCACGAGAATTACACGATGGAATAGGCCCTTTGCTTTCGACCCTGAAAATGTACATCGAATGGATTGCAAATCCTCAGGCACCCAATGCTCAACAAATGATTAACTATGCCCTGCAAACCATCGATGAAACTATCAGGCTTTCCAAAAAATTAGCCAACCAGATGAGCTCTCATCTGCTTGAGCGTTTTGGTCTGGTACAAACGCTCAACGATTTTCTGGAAAAAACAAAAAATGCTTTTGCGGTTACCTACCACTTTAATGCCCAACTACCCACCCGTTTGCCTGTAGCCATGGAAACAGCGCTTTACCGCATTCTTTTAGAAGCTATCAATAATACACTAAAATATGCACAGGCGAGTCATATAGAGATCGATTTACTCGGCAACAAAGACAGCATCAGTTTAAAATACAAGGATAATGGAATAGGCTTTGATTACAATCAAGTCATGAAGGAAGGTAAAGGAATGGGACTATTCAATATTCACAACAGAATACAAGCCCTTAAAGGACAGTACACGATAACTACCCAACCAGGTGAAGGATTTGAAATGCAAATTTTTTTACCCATCAATGAATAGATTTTTAACATTTCTTATTCATAAATTTATTAACTTTATTATTCCACAAATTTACAGATCATGACCGATAAAAAAATCAAAGTTTTCATAGTTGACGACCACGACATGTTCCGTCAGGGGGTAAAAACGCTGTTAAATACTACAAACCGCATTGAAGTAGTTGGCGAGGCTATAAACGGAAAAGACTTTCTAGAAAAATTTACACATCACGACCCTGATGTTATACTAATGGATATTGCTATGCCCGAGATTGATGGTATTGAAGCTACCGCATTAGCACGAGAGAAAAATCCCGACCTGAAAGTTTTAGCGCTTACCATGTTTGGGGAAGAAAAATATTATTATCAAATGATCCAGCAGGGAATCAAAGGTTTTGTTCTAAAATCCTCTGGGATTAGCGAATTGTTGAAAGCGATTGAAACCGTTGCAGAAGGAAACAACTATTTTTCTAATGAATTGCTGGTAAAGCTGATTCAGAATGTAGCCATTACAAATCATTCGGAACACCCATTACTCACCCCCCGAGAACAAGAAGTACTTAAATGGATTGCCCTTGGATATTCAAATGAAGAAATTGCTGAAAAACTTCATGTAAGCGCTGCTACCATTCGTACCCATCGAACCAATCTGCTTCATAAAACAGGCTGCAAGAACTCTGCAAGCCTGGTTATGTGGGCTATTAAAAACAAAATCATAGATCTGGATGAATAATATTTAACATTCTTAACGAATTTTTACAGTACAAACCTGTTATCTTAACTTTTATTTGGTTAAAAAACAACCTCGCTGTGCAATTACTGCTATACCTTTGGCTCGTTAAACTAAAAAAAATAAGCCATGAGAAAGTTAAGTATTTTCGTTCTGTCGCTGGCTCTGCTGGCAGGTGGTGTAGTTTTAGCACAAACCACTGAAAACAAAGAAAAACCAAAAACTGAAGCTAAAGCTGAAAAGAAAGAAGTAAAGAAAGAAGCAAAGAAGGGTGCAAAAGAAGCTAAGGAAACCAAAAAGGAAGAAGCTAAACCTGCAGCTACCCCTTCTAAGTAATCACATTTCAGCTAAAGTAAAAAAAGCGGCCCAAAGGCCGCTTTTTTGTTTCCAATCACAACATGAAATTATTGAACTACTATCGTTTTGTAGAATACACCACTATTCGTGTGTAGTTTTACAATATATATACCTTTTGCCCAATGGTCTACCGATAGGGTATAGAAGAGATCCTTATACCCTCCTTTTAGCTCATCTTTATAATACAGTTTACCCTCAGGGGTGAGCACTTCAAGGACAGGGTTGAATAGGTTGAGTCCCTTACCTACAAAGGTAATTCTATCGGTAGCAGGTACAGGAAAGACCTCAAAGGAACCTTCAGCCACGTCAGAGATTGCTGTAATTTTCTTCAGGTATACTGTATCGCTGGCAGTACAACCATTCTTTGTAACTCTTACCCAATATTTACCAGAATTGCTAATCACCAGATAACGGCCTGCAGCACCATTGCTCCATAAGTACGAATCATACCCCGACCCAGCATCAATTGTGTAACTACTACTAGAATAAGTGATGGTATCTCTTCCATTGGCCAGGTTTATAGTGGGCGATTGATTAACTGTAATAGTAGCGTTCTTTGAATTATTCGAGGTCTGTTCATCCCCTGACAAGGTCAGTTCGGCTTTGATGACATTATTACCTAATGTCAGGTACGATGCAATATCACCAAAGTTATAGTTCAGCGTATTGTTTTTGAGTAAAGGAGATGTCAAATGTAAGGTCTCATTCTTCACCAACTGACTATTGATGGTAAGCTTCATGCCTACGTCACTCCCCGCAGGAATGTATGTGTTTCCAACATTTTTTATTCCCGCTGTAAGATGATTGGGTGATCCCACACAAGTTGTAGCATCATAGCCAACCAAATCAAATAAGGTAAGGTTGTAGTCTGCAGGCTGATGGAGTATAATTTGTCGTGTATCGAAACAACCAGTTGTCTTGTTGGTCACTTTCAAACGATAGGTTCCTGCAAAATCAACCGTTGCATTTTGCATGGTTCCCGTATCGTTCCACAGATAATTGAAATCGTTTGGATTTTCCGTTCCTTCAAAAGTTACCTCAATGGTATAGGGGAAATAGGTTGTGATCTCACTGCTACCATCGGCCAGGTGGAATTTGGGAATAGGATGCACCGTTAGATGTAGAATAATGAGGCTATCGCATCCAGGCGACATGGCTATAGTATCGTAATAGGTTCCACTTTGGGTACGCCCCATAAAACTTTCTCCTTCACATATGGCCGTATCGATAACATTAGCCCTGAAACCAAGCGTTAGATGAGTTGTTACAATACTATCGCATCCCCAATACGAGGTAAAATAATCGATGTAGGTACCTGTAGTATCGTGCCCATTGTATTTTTCACCGATACAGATATATATATCCTGCTCAATATTATAAGTAGGATGTACACGCAATACAGTGGTTATGATACTATCACATCCAAGATAAGTTTGAAGGTTTTCAACATAGGTACCACTGGTATTGTGGCCTTTATAGGAACTACCTTCGCAAATATCTACCGTATCGGTTATGTAATATGAAGGATTAACCGTCAGATGGGTGATGACTACGCTATCACACCCATAAGAGGTACTCAATGTATCGTAATAGGTACCGCTTAAAGTGTGTCCAAGATAGCTATCCCCCTCACAAATGGTTATGTTCTGTTCACGGCTATAGGTGGGATGCACAGTTAGATGGGTAATGATAATGCTGTCGCACCCATTAATCGTGGATAGGTTGCTCGTATAGGTTCCACCCACACTCACCTGGGTTCCCGAAGGCAGTGTGTACACATCCCCTTCGCAAATCTCAGCATTGACTGAATATTTGTATGACGGAAGTAACCCTGAATTATAAAGGAAAGTATCATTAGCGGGTACAATATCCTCAGGAAGCATGACATAAACTTTCAAATTCGGATTAGCTGCAAATATTTTTCCATTCAGGTTATCGACGGTAATAATCCTGCTATTGCCGGCAGGCAGGGATGAAGTCAAATAGCTGGTATCGATGATAGCCAGGATGTTATCGGCTTTTATTGCAATACGAACCATGGTACCTGAAGGCAGCGCTTCGTTACCAGAATTTGTAAGAGTAACATTCAGCGAACTAAGATTATTGGAACAAATACCCGTACTACCCGATACAGCAGTAATGCTACCATCGGGTATACGTACACGGGCATACACTGTATCGCGATTGCTGCAGCCCGTAGCGGTACTGGTTGCCTCAACCCAATAATTTCCTGACGCAGCTACATGAATTGTATCAGTAGTTTTGCCAGTGCTCCACAGGTAGGTGTGTGTATTTTTATCCAAACCCGTTTGCAAGGTAAATCCTGGATAACCCATTACTGTATCGTTGGTAGCTCCAAAGTTAATGGCTGGCAAAGCTATCACGTCAATATTGCGTTCTAAGGTATCGTTTTGGGGATTTGTTTCTGGAAATACCATGGGATAAAATTTCACCGTTCGATTACCTACACCCAATTTAGCACCCACCCCAATTTTTAAGGTTAATTTTTCACCGGGGTTAAATGAGCTATTAAGAGTAGTGCTAGCAAAGTTCGATTGCATCTGGTCGGTCATATAAATGAGCTGAATATCAGTCCCCGGGTCGTACGAAACGTTACCAACATTGGTCACTTCTACAAGCACAGAATCAATACCTCTGTAACAAGTGCTTGCAGGGAGATCCACATTCGTAACAGCCAGATCATAACGCAATATCTTTACATAAATCGTATCACTGTTTTTGCATCCTGTAGTTTTTTGGGTAATACGCACCCAATAACTACCTTCGGAATTGATGGTAATCTGTTCGGTGGTATCGCCGGTGTTCCACAGGTAGTAATAGCCCGATCCCTTATTAGCCGAGAGATCGTTACCTGGCATATATTCAACTGTATCAAGACCTCCTTCCAGGGCAATAGAAGGAATAGGATAAATATCCACCTGAGCGTAAGCAGTATCATTTGATGCAACCACATCCTCGGTATACAGTGAATAGTATTTAATGTAATTGGTGCCATTGCTTACCAGCGACTTAAGCCCACGGAAAGTATGCATTATAGTATCGCCTGGCACCATCCCGTATGGGGGTTGCAGATCTCGATTAACCACTATCGAATCAACCTTTTCGGGTTTGTTTCCTACCTTACATTTCATGGCCAGCACGGTTCCCTGAGGAATAACAGTAGTACCCAGGTTCTGGAACACCACGGTAGCGGTATCAAAATCACCTGCACAGGCCGAGGGTACCGAAAGTATACTGGTTATCCCACCATCGGGCACAAAAATATTGACATAAACCAGTGAACTATCTTTGCACCCAAAGGGCGTTTCTACCTTCACCTTGTACCAACCACTGGTAGTAACTGTAAAGGAACTGCCCGTATGTGAAGGTGTCCAGGTATATGTGTACCCTATACCTTCCGGCGCCTGCAAAACATGGGGAGGGGTAGTAACAATGGTATCATTAACCTCTCCAAAATCAATATATGGCGTAGGATGTACTGTAATAAAGTCGGTAAGCGTATCATTCGATGGCTGTACATCGTTACTCAACGCACAGTAGAATTTAACCACTAAATCTCCCGTATCGAGTCTTGTTTGCAATCCTGTAAACGAATGTAAAATTTTTCCGCCTGGAGTAAGATTAGAGGTTAAAATTATCGTATCGGGTGTATAATGCGTATGGTTAATCTTATACCCCAGCAATACGGTATCGCCTGTTGGAATGGTCATATTTCCAGTGTTGGTAAACTCTACCTGCACATTGTTCAGCTCACCATGACATATTTCAAGTGGAAGATTAGCATTGGTAATGCCTCCATTGCGAATTTCAAAGGTAATGTTCACCGTATCGGAACTTGCACAGTTGGTAAGTGTATCGGTTACGGTAACGAATGCCTTAACAGTATTGGTAAGTACAATCGTTTGATTGTGCGAATTGTCGTGCCAGGTATATGCCCAATTTGCACCCGTACCCGCATCAAGAGTATCGGCAATAGCTTTTACCGTACGATCGGGACCCAGCTCTACCACAGGATAACCATAGTTGTGAATTGTCGTCCACAACGTGTCGTTGGTATTATCCACGTCACCTGCCAGTTCCACGTAAACCTTAAGATCATAATTGCCAATGGTTGAAAAATCGTAGGGCTGAGCAAACTGGAACAGAATAGTATCGTATGGTAACAAATCGGCTGAAAAATCGAGGGAATCGAGTATGGTTGGGCCATTGTTTATTTTCAAATGTAGATATGCTTTTTCACCTATTTCAATGGTATCCGTACCAATATTTTTCAGTTTAATTGAGAGTGTTTCAGCACTTCCAAGCGTACAGGAAGCTAAAGGTGATGCCCACTGCAGAGGCTTGATATCGTGTGCCACCACATTGATATGAACCGTATCGCTTGCAGGACAATCATGATCGTCGGTAACCTGTACCCAATGGTTGCCACGATAGCGAGCAATATACACCGAATCAGTAGAATTGTCGATCCATAAATAAGACTTAAAGCCCGACAAAGATAGCGTATCATAACCTGCTGAGGTATGGTCGGGTCCCAGACTTAGGGACGGATAGCCCCACGAGTTCACGGTATAATGTAATGTATCATTAGCAGGTATCGAATCATACTTATAAAAGGTATATGCATGTAAATTGTAGGTCTGGTTCATCGTCGACAAGTCAAGTGTATCCTTCACACAGAGGTACTCAATAGTATCACCCGGGAAAAATCTACCGGTTAACACCAGGGTATCGGTAAAGGAATTGGCCAGATGGTCGATATAAGTAATACGTATGGTATCATTTGCAGGCAAAGTATCGGTACCTAAATTTTTAACAACCACTTTCATTACTACAGTATCTGGAAACTCACAGGCATCGATTGGTTGTTTGAAAGCGGTAATACCTACATCAGGAATAAGCTTCCGCATGTAAAAGGTATCGGTAGTACTACAAAGATTGCCCGTAGTAAATTGCATGGTAAGCCAGATATACCCTGCGGGCGGTGCAGAAAGTGTATGGGTAGTAGAAAGGGATGAATTTCCTGCATTAGCCCATAAATAGGTACAATTAGTCACATTGTTAGCGGTGATGGTAAATGTATCGAGTCGCGCCGTAGCATATTCCTGCTTAAGACCAGTAATCGGAGCAGGATATACATCAAACGAAATCGAAACGGTATCGTTATCGGTTACAGGATAAAACCCTTTATAAGGATCAACATGATAAACCCTCAGATTGTAACTTCCAGGGGCTAATTTTCCTAAAGCTTTATTGAAAGTAAGGACAACCGATTCACCTACGGCCAGATTAGCAGGTAGTGTAATGGTATCCACAACCGGCGAGGCACTATTTAGCTTATAAGCGGCAACTATTTTGTCGCTTGATGGTATTAATGTACGTATCCCATTATTGGTAATGGAAAAAGATATTTTATTCGGTAATGTCCCTTCACAGGCTGAACTGTGTGATGTGATGGAATTGAGTCGAATATTAAGCGGTGCCCTATACACTTTAAAATCATCAAAAGCAAAACCCTCATCGGTTTCAACCTCATCACTCTTTAAGACCATTCTGAAGCGCACCTGTGGTATATTATTCAATGCAGAGGGAAGAACCTGACGGGCATTAAACCAACCTCCTGAATTACCGTCCCATCCTGCACCATCGAGTACATCAATGTAGGATTTGTTGTACCAATTCCATGTCCAGCTATAAGCATGCGAAGGAACAAGATGCCAGGTGTTGCCGCTATCAACCGAATAGTAAAGGGCTACCCCGTCACCCTCCGTGATCATTTTGTAGTAGTAAAAATCCACAATGGTTTTAGTGGTATCGGAAAATTGGAAACAGGGGCTTTCCACGTAGGAATCCTCAAAACTATTGTAAAAACCAAAAATGTTGGTTTTCCATGCTTTTGAACCAGAGTAGGGATTGTTGATGCTATCACTAGAGGGTGTTCCCCACTCCCAGGAGTTTTCGGTACCCCCCGATGCCCAGAAGGTAGTTGTTCCCTCAAAATCATCGGCCATTGGAAGCGTGTAAGTAGGAATAGCCTTTATGTAAGTACTCAGGGTATCATTAGGCGTGTAATCATCGGACGTCCAGTTGATTTTTGCAATAATTTTATAAGTACCCGAACCCGACAGGTTAGCTTTGGGTGTGAAAGTAAATAAAATGCTATCCCCTACCCCAATACTGCTACTGATAACATCGCTCTGCCAGGTGGCCCCATTGTCGATAGTAAAAGCTACAGGAACAGCAGTACTAATAGGAGCAGATCCGCGATTAACGACCCAGATTTTCACATCCTCTGCGGCGGTATGACCACAACCCGTTGTAGGTGCAACAATACGTGATATTGCCGCATCATATATCACGGTATCGCCATACAATAGAAAATTATCTACATTCCATCCCGAAAATTCCCAGATACTGTTTGTGGGACCCAGCGTAAAACGTATTCGTACCTCTTCTTTCCTATCTACCAATCCACTAAGATTCAGCTCTATATTATTCCATTGCTTATCAACCACATAATTTGTGGAGGTGTACACAGGAGTCCAGGTTATGCCATTATTAGTACTTACCTCAATTGCGGCATTGTCGACCAGGTCGACATTCAGCCAGCGCTTCAGCTGCAAACGGACATTTTTAAAGTATTTGCAATTAATAACAGGGGAAATAGCAGTTGCAGCTAGCATATCAGGTTCATAGTCACCGTCATCGGTTAAATCGTTGCCCAGCACCTTACTTCCGCTATAGGCTACATTGGGGTCAGCATTACCGCGACTTCCTCCCTTTCCCTGGGGAGTAGCTATCTCGAAATCACCCGATAAGCTCCATCCTTTGTTTGTTTCGAAGGAATCGTAAAAAATGGTACGTACAATTTGACGATTAGTAGCAATTTCAAGGGGCGCTGCAGGATACCGCTGACCCGATATCCTCACCCCCTGTGCTGGAACACGAATTTTCACAATATCGCCTACAGTAGCTGTTGATTTAATATCCAGTGCTACCCAGTAAAATGTCATGCCCGGTTGAAGTGTATCGGCCAAAGTAAGTAGTGCACTGCTACCAGAAAAACTTCCCTGCGCCAACAACACCTGATCGATAAATACTGAGTCGGTGGTTTTATAAAGTCGTATGCCGTTAGTACGGATGTCGTTGGACGTAGTGCCTGTATAGTCAAGATACAAACTATCAAATACAAGCGTACCCTGATTCCCCTTCACAGCAATATCGATGCGCATAAGCAAAGAACCTTCCACACCTCGACCAATGTTGCTGTTAAAGGGCGAGGTAACAGAAAGCGAATTTACCGTTTTGGGTATGGTATCGGTTTCAAGAATTGTAATGTCGTCGATACAGGTACCCCAGCCCGGCATAGAACGACCCTCGAATGCTAAATATAAGGTATTACTTTTCGCTTCCGGAGGCAATAGAATATTACGTTCGGTCCAATTATCCACCGCATTGGTATATTCGGCCAGCAAAGTCCATGAGCCATTGGTACTGGTACGGTAATACACCCTTAGCTCATCGTTGGTCCAGTTGGTAAAAAAATACCGTGATGCCTGTGCATGCCAGAAGGTAAGCATCGGTTTGCTCGAATAAGCAATATTGATGGACGGTGTAATAAGTTTTGTTGTAGGTCGCAAGAAAGTTTCCTTTTCAAATAGCGCATTAAAAGAACCACTATGAGCAGGATATGGCTTACGTGTGTATGGATATTGAGGATATTTCGTATGTCCCCCATTTTGAAATTCCCAGTTGACTGTACCAGAGACATACGACTGTGTCCATCCATGAGGAAGGGTACTGTTATCGGGAGGATATACACGATTCTCGAAATCCTCACTAAAATATATCTGGGCATTTGCCGAAAGAGCGGCAAAAAAAATTCCTATTAACCCACCATAAAAAATCTTTTTAATTCTCATTGCAATTCTCATTAAGTTGTAAAAATATACGTAAACAGGCCACGCAGCAAATGCAAATAGTAGTATTTAACCACATCGACAGTTCGTATTTCATGCTTGTGTTTTTGCTATACATTATGCCAGTTTTATCCTTATAATCGAAACCAAAAGACAAATCGTAAAAATATTTAGCATTGTTGTAGCCATTCTAACTTTTTTACGTATAAACCCCAAAAACAGTTTCGAGTGTTTTTCTAAAACATTTTTTTTCAAAGATTTGTTGCATTTGATAGCGTGCATTAAAAGTACAAAAAAAATAACAAAAATTGATACAACAAAATTTTCAATATTTTATCTAACAGTTTTTATTATGTAAATTATTGAATAACAAGATGATTAAAATTAACAACACGGGATTAACCCAATTTATCTAACAACGTAAAAAATGATAAAACGATGAAAATCAATGAAATTGAAAAAAAAATTTCAAAATTTAAAACGAATTCATATTTTTAAAGCGCAATATTCACCAGGCTCATGAAAAGATTTGTTTTACATATAATTGTAATATATACACTAATAGGCAACTTAAGTGCCCAAACCGATACAGCATTCTGGTTTGCTATCCCCCGGATGACGCCCAATCACCCTGCTTCTGGCGTGTATCATCCTGGGGGGAAACCCGTTTATCTGGTATTTGCAGCCCTGGGGCCTACTACGGTTACCATCTCCATGCCTGCCAATCCCAGTTTTACTCCCATCACCTATACTTTTACGGCAGCAGGTTCGGCACGCATCGACATGAGTTCGTACATAAACACAACCAATCCCGCAGCGAGCATTGAAAATGCACCCGAAAACACGGTGCTGAATAAGGGACTATACATTCGTTCCGATAGAAACTTCATTACCGCCTATTATGAAGTTGACAATTACTACAATCGTGATATTTTTTCGCTCAAGGGAGCCAATGCGTTGGGTACCGAATTTATTGTTCCCTTCCAACGCGATACGTGGAATGCCAGTGATGGCAACAATGGCACCTATAATTCGCCTTATCCCGATGGCACCTACACCATGTCGCCCTACTCAACCATTGATATTGTAGCCACCGAAAACAACACCCAGATAACCATTACCCCCTCGGTGAATGTGTTAGGACATCCAGCTGGAGTACCCTTTACCATTACGCTTAACCGGGGGCAAACATATTCCATACGTTCAATTGACAAATCTACAGCCAATCATATGGGGGGAACCAAGATAGTGGCCAACAAAAAAATAGCCATCACCATCAAGGACGACTCGGTAAAAAAAAGCGGAAGTTATGATTTACAGGGCGACCAGAATATCCCCAAAAACATAGCAGGGAAAAATTATATAGTAATGCGAGGGCGTATCAGCCGAAAAGACTGTAATCATAACAGTGCTCTTATCACAGAAGGTAATCCTTCGGGCGAACAGGTATACATATACGGTACAGCTGCAGGCACCAAGGTAACCATTAATGATACACTGCGAGGCACCATAGGAGAAGGGCAACGGCTCAACTGGAACATAAGTAATAATGCCACCTTTATCTCGGCCGATAAACCTGTATATGTATACCACGTAAGTGGTATTGGTTGCGAAACAGGTGCGGCAGTACTTCCTACCATCGATGGCTGTACGGGATCAAAACTGGTACCCATCGTTCGTTCCACCGATGAACCTTTTTACCTGAATATTATGACCACCACTAAAGGGAAAAAATATATTTTTATCAGCTATACCGATGCATCTAACAATCCTGTAACCTATGCGGTACCAGAGACTAATTTTGAACCGGCCGGGACTTCGGGCTGGTGGGTATTAAAATCGGACAAGAAAAGTTTTGATACAACAATAATACCTGTCAACAAAATAGTTACTGTATATACCACTGCCCAGGGTGACCGATTTCACCTGGGAATAATGAATGGGGGTAATAATACGGGCTGTAAGTATGGCTATTTCTCCGACTATGCCAGTTCACGAGGTTCGGCCTCAGTGCTCACTACGGGTTCGGAGGTATATGAGGCCTGTTATGGTGAACCGATACAAATTGTTGCCAGCGGAGGACTAAGCTATGCCTGGTGGCTATCTTTCTCTTCGCTGGGTGACACCACAATCAATTACCTATCGGATACCACCGTTGCCAATCCCATAGCGACTCCACCAACGGGCGTATATATTTACAAAGTAAAAATCACCCGTGCCTGCTATCCCGATACGGTGATGCAGGTAGCAGTTAATGTACTCCCTCAGGTGGTAGCCCTTTTTCGTACCGATACCAGCCAGCTATGTTCACGAGCCAACGGTAATAACACGATAACCTTTTACAACATCAGCCCTAACCCCGATACGCTTGAATTTTACTGGGACTTTAATGGCGACAACGTACCCGAGTTAACTAACATACGTAACACTAATCCCATTACCTGGACTTTCCCCCGCAATACGGGTACCCAGCCGGTCACCTATAAGGTTACCCTTTTTGCCTTCCTACGCAACAATTCAAGTTGTTTAAGTACTTTTTCAAAGAATATTACTATATACCCCGAAATTGATGCCAACTTTACTTCCACCACCACTACGGGCTGTAACCCGCTTTATGTATCGTTTACCAACACGACAACTGGCGACACGGCCGGTGTAAGCTATCTATGGGATTTTGGGGATGGCAGTGCTACCGCCCAAAAGAGTCCGGGACATCTTTTCCAGAACCTCATCCAACCTGCTGACACCACGTATCAGGTAAAACTGATAGCTACGAGTCGCTACTACTGTCGCGACACTGCTACCACAACGGTAACCGTACGACCTTTTATCAAAGCCAGTTTTACGGTGGATACAACCCGTGGTTGTGCCGATTTTACTATAAAAATTACCAATAGCAGCCGGGGTGCGATATCAAGCTACAACTGGAATTTTGGCGATGGGCAGACCTCAACTACCTCAGCGCCCTCATTCACCAAAACATACAGCAATAATACGAGTACTAAAGTTAACCGCAATCTTCAACTCATCGTAAGCAATGCTGCTGGGTGTACCGATACGCTAATACGCACCATTACTGTATTGCCTAAAGTGTTTGCATCATATACAGCTTCGGCTGTAGATGGTTGTAATCCGCTTACTGTAACGTTTACCCCTGGTAGTAACAATGCCAATGTTACTTACCTATGGGAATTTGGAGATAACAACTCCTCCTCTTTACAATCGCCTACCCATACCTTCGAAAACAATACCAATACCATTAAAACCTATACAACCAAACTCACTGTAACTTCGGAAGATTTTTGCGTAGCAACTTTTTCGAATAATATAACGGTGAGAGAAAAAATAGAGGCCAATTTTTCGATTGATAAAGTTCGTGGATGTTCTGGATTTTATTCCAACATTCAGAACTTATCGTTTGGTGGTAATGCTATTGTAAACTATACCTGGAATTTTGGTGATGGAAGTCCGTTGTGGATTCGCACCCCTGCTAATCAACCCAATACATTTAATCACCAGTATATTAACAATGGGAACAATCCTGTAACATACAACTTACAGCTCACTGTTAACAACAGTTTTGGGTGTACCAGCACAAAAACGGTTCCCATCACGGTAAATCCTGGCGTAGCCGCATCGTTCACCACCAGTACCACTCAGGGATGTAATCCCTTGTCGGTGACCTTTACCAACACCACCGACATGAATAAGGCCAGCAGCATTAAGTGGGAATTTGACGATAACACCTCCTCAACCGATCCTGTGGTTACCCATGTATACAGCCATTTAGAACCCAATACTAAGGTATACAATGCACGTTTGATAGCTGTATCGGCCAACACTGGTTGTATCGACACCACGGTGGCCCCTATTACAGTTTATTCATACATCCATGCCGATATGGCAGTCGATACCAGCATAGGTTGCTCACCGCTGCCAGTGAATATCAACAATCTGTCGGCGGGTGGTATAAGCCAGTACAACTGGAATTTTGGTGATGGTGCCACCAGCAACAGCAGTGCCTCCTCGCTTTCGCACACTTATGTGAACAAAACCAATAATCCTACCCCTCAGGTACGAACGCTTAAGCTCGTTGTAAGCAATGCCCAGGGATGCAAGGATAGTACCCAATTGAACATTACAGTAAAACCCGAAGCACTTGCCCAATTTGCTGTAAGTCGTACGGATAGCTGTACTCCTTTTAATGTAAGATTTACCAATCAGTCGAATTCCATCTCTACTTCCTATTTCTGGGACTTTGATGATGGGAGTAATTCGGTCGATACCCATCCTGTTCATACCTTCACCAACACATCGGCCAGCGATAGAACATACAATGTAAAATTAAGGGCTACCACAGCACAGGGATGTACAGATGATACCATAGTACCGGTAACTGCCTTTGCATACATTCAGGCCGGCTTTTCGGTCGACGATGCCTTGATATGTTCACATACCCCTGTTCATATTTCAAATATCGCACAGGGAGGCATAGCCCAGGTAAAATGGGATATGGATGGCAACGGAAGCACCGAGTATACCAACAATGCTTCCACCTTCACCTATCCATTCATCAACAATACCAATAGCGATCTGAACTTGCTCATTAAACAAGTGGTAAAGAACAATCATGCCTGCTACGACTCCACCACCACCTGGATTACGGTAAAACCAAGAGTTCTGGCCAGCTTTACAGTCGATAAAGACGAAGGATGTAATCCGGTGAGTGTGGTATTCACCAATACTTCAAATATCAAGGATAATGTAGGCACAACTTTCCTATGGGACTTTGCTGATGGCAGTTACCATACTGGCAAAGATGCAACCCACACATTTTACAACTTCTCGGCAAAAGACAGCGTATATCCTGTAAAACTAACGGTAACCTCTGACTATCAGTGTGCCGACGACACCACAGTTAACATCACAGCCTTCCCCGAAGTTAACGCCAATTTTTCCCTGTCGGTACCCTCGGCATGTTCGTACGAAAATTTCATCGTAACCAACAATTCTTCACCAGGGGTTAGCCATAGTTACTGGGACTTTACGGGCACAGGCTCACAAAATTTAGAAATCAATAGTGCTTCCTTCCAGCGATTTCTGGTAAATACCGATACCGTACCCAAAACCTATCAAATACGTTTGGTTGCTAAAAACAATCATGCCTGTTACGATACCATGTATCGCAATATTGACATCATGCCCATTGTGATAAGCAATTTTAGCATGGATGTTGATAGTGGCTGCCAGCCCTTGCAAGTAAATTTCACCAATCTGGCCAACATACGTAATACAGCGGGAACGCAATTTCGGTGGCAATTTGGCGATGGGGCTGAATATCATGGGCGCGACACTGCGCATACATACATCAATCTTACGGCCAATGATATCAGCTATCCGGTAACGCTTACCACAACCTCTAATTACAATTGCTCGCACGACACTACTAAATACGTAAATGTATATGCATTTATCGATGCTCAGATATCGTTACCCTCGTCGTTAGCATGCTCCAATACACCTTTTGTTTTCAACAACAACTCATCACCCGGGGTAAAACATAGCTATTGGCTGTTTGGCGATGGAAGTACCGAAGTTGAGAACAATGCCACATCGGTAACCCATACCTATGTGCTGCATGATACGGTAATGTATCCAAAGAATTTTACGATTCGACTGATAGGAACTAACAATCATGCAGCCTGTCGCGATACCGACTATGTTTCGATAAACGTAAACCCCATTCCCAAAGCCAACTTTGCAGCCGATGTCAGCGAAGGTTGTGAACCGGTAAGGGTACAATTTACCAACCAGACCGTGCTACCCAATTGTACTTATTTCTGGAACTTTGCCGATGGGAATAGCAGCAGCGATACCCATCCCCTTCATTATTTTTACAATGCCAGTGGCAACGATACTGTATATCAGGTTATGTTAAAGGCAGTATCGAATATGGGATGCCGCGACAGTATTGTTAAACCAATCACTGCATACGCAAGAATTGCCGCCAACTTTAGCGTAGAGGATGCAGCTATTTGCGCACCTGGTTATGCAACCTTTGTCAATAACTACATCCCGGGGGTGAAGTACAATTACTGGGATTTTAACGGTGATAACATCAACGATACCCTTATCAATGCAAAAACATTTACATGGTTGTTCCAGAACAATACATTGATCCCCGAGACCCTTAATGTAAAACTAACCGTAAAGAACAACCACGAATGCTATAAGAGTACTCAACAGCAAATTGTGGTATATCCTAAAGTTGTAGCCAGTTTTACTGCCGATAAGTGGGAGGGCTGCCAACCGCTTACGGTACAGTTTACCAACCAATCGAATATAAAGGATATAGCAGGCACTCAATTTTTCTGGTTCTTTGGCAATGGGGCTACCTCCTCCCAAAAAAATCCCTCGTATACATACACCCATTTGCAGCCCAACGATGTAACATACAATGTAAAACTGGTTACCCGCTCGGCATATAACTGCCAGGACGACACGGTAATCCCAGTAAAACCTTATGCTTATGTAAAAGCAGGATTTACTTTACCCAAAACTACTTTTTGCCCCGATTACGAAGTTGCAAACATATTGAATGGCGCTCAGGGTGAGGTAGACCAGTGTACATGGAAAATATACGAGGGGAATACTCCTATTTTAACCTTCAACAACAAAAATCCTAACATTAACGTAGGCTTTACCAATAACACGCTCGATACAGCCATTCGGCAAATCCGTCAGTACGTATATAACAAGCATCAATGCATGGATACAGCAGTAACCACCGTCATGGTATTCCCGCATATTGAGCCATTCATTACGGCAGATCAAACAGAAGGATGTCAGCCATTGAGGGTGAAATTTACCAACCAAACCAATATCAAAAATATTCCCGGTAGCATTTTCGAGTGGCAATTTGGTGATGGCAATTCATCCTACAACAAGGATACGGTCACTAACCTTTACGTAAACGCTGAATCAACAGACAAAACATTTACCGCGACGCTAAAAGTTACTTCACGCGAGGGTTGTGTAGCCAATACTTCTATGCTGATAAGTACCTATGCATACATTAAGGCCAACTTTGCCACGCCCAACGACGAGCTCTGCTCGGGCGAATCCATACCCATTCAAGACAACTCATTGGGAGGAATTGCTAACAAGTACTGGGATTTTACCTCAGATGGCATCTACGATCACACAGGCACACTGAACAGCATTTCGTACGAAAACCTCACCGACAATACAGTAACGCGCAGACTTAAGCTGAAAGTAATCAATGCTCAGGCTTGTGCCGATAGTATGACGCGTGAAATTGAGGTACATCCGAAAGTAATTGCCAACTTTACTCGTGACACGGTGGGATGTACCCCATTTAATCCTAACTTTAGCAATACCTCTTCGAAGAGTGCCACATTATTTGAATGGACTTTTGGCGATGGTGGTTCTTCGCCCGAAAAAAACCCCTCAAAAACATACATTAACAATACCGAAAATGATATCGTATATAATGTAAAATTGGTGGCCATGTCGGAACATCGATGCCGCGACAGCATTGTCAAAACCGTGAAGGTAGCCCATCGGCCTATTGCACGCATCTCGGTCGACAAGATAATAGGTTGTCCCCCCCTTGAAGTAAACCTATACAATACCACCAAAACATCAGGATCCACTTACAATTGGGATTTTGGGGATGGAGGAACACTCGAGGTAAACGATAAAAGGAGCATTACTCGAACCTATTACAACGAACCCACACGTAGCACCAACAAGCCATACGTCATAAAACTTCGAGCAGTTACCCCCTACGGCTGCGACGATACCACCAGCGTTACCATCAACGTATATCCAAAGGTTACGGCAAAATTTGACACCACCTTCCCCGATTGTAATCCCATTCAAACCACCATTATCAACCGTTCGATGAATGCAACCGATTTTTGGTGGGATTTTGGCGATAACACCACATCGAACCAGCGTAACCCCACCCATCTATTTAACAACGAAACAGGGTCCGACAAACTATTTACAGTCAAACTAAAAGCATGGTCGGAATATGGATGCTACGATTCAACTACACGGAAAGTTCTGGTATATCCGGGACCGGATGCTAACTTTTTGGTAAACCCTATCGTGCAGTTCTTCCCCAATGCCACCTTTAAAATTACTAACCGAACGAATAAGGGTCCCTGGATGTACTTATGGGATTTTGGCAATGGGGACACTTTATTAACCAGTTCGAGCGATACCTTTAGCTACACCTATCCGCATTGGGGACGTTACACCATACGCTTAAAAGTTTACTCGAACAAATGCAGCGACACCACCTCGCTGAACGTAGTACTATATGCCCCTCGTCCGATTGCCGACTTTGACTCTGCTGCCGAAGGTTGTGCTCCATTAACCATAAGGTTTAGGAATCAATCCATTTATGGCGAAAGATATTATTGGGAATTTGACGATGGTTCGGTATCGGAGGTGACTCACCCTGTTCACACGTTTGTCGATCCTGGCGAATATAATGTCAAACTAACAGTATACGCCGAAGGGGGTACTGACGTGCACTATGAACAGGTTAAAGTTTATCCACGTCCCATTGTCGACTTTAATGTAGAACCCCAACTGGTAATGATACCCGACGACCAGATTCAATGCTTCAACAATACGCAATATGGCGATAAATACATCTGGTACTTTGGGGATGGCAATACGTCGGAAGAAACAAATCCGAGCCATTATTACAAAGAACTGGGAGTATATACCATTAAGCTGGTAGCAATCTCACCATTTGGTTGCAGCGATTCGCTTGAACGGGTCAACATTGTACAGGTAATGGGAAAAGGTAAAATTGAGTTTCCCAATGCGTTTACTCCCAGCATGAGCGGTCCTAAAGGGGGTCGATATGATCCGCATGCTACCGACAATGATATTTTCTTCCCTTATCACGAGGGTGTTGCACAATATCATCTTGAAATATACGACCGATGGGGCGAACTACTCTTTGTGTCGGACGATGTAAACATAGGATGGGATGGTTACTACAAGGGTAAACTTTGTAAACAGGGCGTTTATGTTTACAAGGCAAGAGGTAAGTTTTATAATGGCCGAACTTTTGTGAAAGCAGGTGATATTACACTGATACATAAATAAGCATGAGAAGAATTGTATTGATACTTTTTACTTGCTTTGTTGTGATTGACTCCCTACAATCGCAGGACCCACAGTTTACTCAATTTTATGCCGCTCCACTCTATTTGGGTCCTTCATTTGCAGGGGCAACCATACAACAGCGTTTTTCGACCAACTATCGACGTCAATGGCTTGCTATTCCAGCCGACTATGCAACCTTTGCTTTTGCGTACGACTATTATTTCGATAAATTTAGCAGTGGTTTGGGACTAATGGTTATGCAGGATCAAGCCGGAGCAGCACGGCTGGGTACCAGCTATATAAATGTACTATACGCCTACGACTTTAAAATATTCAATACCTGGCATGTTCGACCGGGAATAAGTTTTAGCTATCTGCGATTCAATTTAAATTTCAACAAGCTGGTATTTCCCGACCAAATTATTCGTGGGAATGCTCCTATATCAGTCGAGGTTCCTCCAACTAAAGAAAACCGTGGCGATATTGATGGAGCAGTATCAGCACTGATTTATAACAGCCGAATCTGGGTAGGTTTTACAGCCGACCACCTGCTTCAGCCCAACATATCATTTTATGGGGAAAAAACCCTGGTTCCTATGAAATATAGTTTTTATGGGGGAGCCAAAATCATCAATCGTGGCCGCTTGCTGAAGCCTGCCGACGAGAGCGTGTCGATAGCTTACCTGTATCGCATGCAGGGAAAGTACAAACAGCTCGATTTGGGGCTGTACTGGTTTAATCCACCGTTTATGTTGGGATTCTGGTATCGAGGAATACCATTGGTAAACTCTAACCGAGGGGATGCTTTAGCATTTCTGGGAGGATTAAAGTTTCCGTTGTTTACCATTGGCTACAGCTACGATTTTACAATATCCAATTTAGTAAATTCAACAGCAGGAGCGCATGAGATATCCATTTCGTACGAGTTTACCACAAAACGTAAGAAACGGATTCATGCAATCCCCTGCCCCGAATTTTAAATTTACTGTATCAGTTCTACGCTACGACGTACAAAACGGCTGAGCGCTTCACCTTTGAGCATATTGTTGGCAAGCAATGCAAGGTCAACAACTTGTTTTACAAGATTGTGAGATCTTCCTATTTCTTTCAGTAAATTAGAACGTTTATCTTCAAGTTCGTCGATTTTCTTTTCGATTGACTCAAGCTCATCCCTGTCTTGCTGGGATATTTCCTCATACTTTTTACCCTTATTACGTTCATCTATGGCCTTGCGGGTTTTCTCCAGCTGATCGATCTCTGCCGAAATTTGCTTTACTTCTTCAGGAAGTTTTTCTTCGACATCGTGCAAAATTTTAGCTATTAAAGGATGGTTAGCGTTCACCATGAAATTATAATTATCGGGCATTTCGGCATAAAAATTCATACCACCACCAAGGCTCGACATATCTTTCATGCGACGCATCCATTCACTCTGGGTGATAACCGCAGGAAGATCGTCCTCCCGCATAGCCTCAAACATCACATAATACTGACCCTTTTCGGGAAGAGCCCCTTTGAATACCGGCGATAATATATCCTTTTGAAATGCAGTGAGTTTTATTTCTTTAGGTGCATCTTTTTGAATGAGATTATCGATAATATCGGCATCTACACGGCTAAATCGTGATTTTTTGAATTTGGTTTCAAGCATGTTGATGAAATGCGTATCCAGTTGACCATCCATCAGCAATACATCGTAGCCCTTGCTTCGTGCCGATTCAATGAAAGCATGCTGAGCCTCTTTATCCGTAGCATATAGGTACACCAGGGTATCGTTTTTATCGGTTTGCTCCGACTTGATGAGTTTCTCATACTCCTCGAAAGTAAAGTATTTGCCATCGACATTTTTGAATAGGGCAAATTTTTCGGCACGTTCATAAAACTTTTCGTCGGTTAACATCCCATACTCAATGAACAGTTTGAGGTTATCCCACTTTTTCTCAAACTCTTCCCGTTGATTCTTAAATATTTCCTGCAAACGATCGGCCACCTTTTTGGTAATGTGAGCGGAAATTTTTTTCACATTCGAATCGCTTTGCAGATATGAACGGGACACATTAAGCGGTATATCGGGTGAATCGATAACCCCATGCAATAGTGTCAAAAAGTCAGGCACAATACCTTCGACCGAATCGGTGACGTATACCTGTCGGCAATAAAGTTGTATTTTATTACGCTGGATATCGATATTGCTTTTGATTTTAGGGAAATACAGTATCCCGGTAAGGTTAAATGGATAATCGACGTTCAGGTGAATATAAAAAAGCGGATCGTCGGCGCCAGGGTATAATTCCCTGTAAAAATTGAGATAATCCTCCTCTTTCAGTTCAGTAGGCTTACGTGTCCAGGCTGGATGAGTATTGTTGATGATATTGTCCTCTTGTGTTTCAACCTCCTTACCATCTTTCCATTCCTTTTTCTTTCCAAAAGCAATAGGGACAGGCAGGAATTTACAATACTTTCGCAAAAGTTCGCGTATTTTGTATTCGGAGGCAAATTCGGACGATTCGTCATCGAGGTAAAGGATAACTTCCGTTCCAATCGTATCTTTCTCGGCAGGCTCGAGCGTATATTCTGGGGTACCATCGCATGACCATTTAACGGGCTGAGCCCCCTCTCTGTATGAACGAGTAACGAGCTCGACTTTTTTAGCTACCATAAATGCCGAGTAAAAACCCAGACCAAAATGCCCGATAATGGCGTTGGCTTGATCCTTGTATTTCGAGACAAACTCCTCGGCACTCGAAAGAGCAATCTGATTGATGTATTTTTCCACTTCCTCGGCAGTCATGCCAATACCCTGGTCAACCACCCGAATGATTTTATTCTTTTCATCAACGTGTACATACACTTTAAGATTTTCGACATCGCCCTTGTACTCGCCTGCCATAGCCAGTGCCTTCAACTTATGAGTAGCATCCACGGCATTGGCCACCAATTCCCGCAGAAATATTTCATGATCGGAATACAAAAATTTCTTGATGATGGGGAAAATGTTCTCGGTCTGCACCCCTATTTTACCTGTACTCATAAGCAACAAGTTTTTAAGATTTTGCGAGCAAAAAAACAAACCCTGTGCCATCTAAACCCGGCTGACAAGGCGTCATAAGAGAAGAAAAATTACCATGTTAACCAATCGGAGTGGATAGGCGAATTTGACCACGAAGGTATCAAAGTATTCATCCAGTAATTCCCATAGCTTTGACGGAATTCAGCACCAATAGTAATATTTTCGGATAGCTTATATTTTAATCCAAGCTGTAGATTGATATCGGAAAGGTTATTTTTCGGCGCACCTACAGACTTTATCGGCGAGTTCCCCCAATGCAAGCTTCCGCCATAATACATGCTAAGCGTACTTGACAGAGGCTTTTTCCGAAAATATCCCACGCCAATGGTACTCACCTGAGAAGCAAAAATACCCTGTGTAGTGGAAAGATTTTTTAAACGAAAAGTATTATTCATATTAAGATTAGCATAGGAAAGCTGAAAAAGACTTTGCTCATTTCCTCGATTGAGGGAAAAACCATAATTCCCCCTGCTATCAACCCCCACAGTATATTCATTAAGCATTTGGCCAAATAATGAGGGGTTCACTACGATAAGCACCAAAGTTAAAAAACTTTGCAGTACCACCTTTTCCATAGCAATTGATTTATACCACATTGCAATATTTCAAAATCAAATTTCATGCAAAATGTATTTTTTTGCAAGCATTTATGAATAATTTTTAATTAGCGGAAACATGTATTGAAGTGACTATTTTTATCAGTCAACCAACCAGTTACAGGAAAGAAAATTACACCTTTTGTACAGATTTTTACTCTTTTTTATTTGCAATTTCAAAAACTAATATACTTTTGAATAAAAATTCAAATCATGATTGGTAGCTATATTAAAAGTTTCATAACCTGGGTTTTGGTAATAGGGTTTATTTCTTCGTGTAGCCATTCGGAGAAAACGTTGATAGGCTTTATGGTGCCGAATTATCAAGAGGCGCGTTATGCTATCGACCGAGATAATTTTGTTAACAAAGCTAAAGAGTTAGGGGCAGAAGTCCTTGTGGCCAATGCTGATAATGACGACAATAAGCAAATAGCACAGGCACGGGAATTGATGAACAACGGAGTTAAAGCTATCGTTATAATTGCCGTTAATCAGACTACTTCGGCGGCTATTGCCAGGGAAGCAGCAAGTAAGGGAATAAAAATCATTGCCTACGAACGATTGATTCAAAATTGTCCGTTAGATCTCTTTATTACGTTTGATCACTTTATGGCTGGAAAGCTGATGGCTGAATTTGCTGTTGGTCAACAGCCTACGGGCAATTATGTAATCATCTCGGGCGATAAAACGGATAAAAATGCTGAACTCATCGAACAGGGTTATGAAACCATCCTTGCACCATATCTTTCATCAGCAAAGATTAATGTAGTATTTAAAACTTTCATTGAGGAATGGTCGCCTGATGAAGCTTATGTTACCATGCGAAAAGTACTTAATTACTATACCGACCCCATTAGTGTAGTCTTATGCGCCAATGATGGTATGGCAGGAGGTATAATAAGGGCACTGGAAGAGAAAGGATTAGCAGGAAAAGTACTTGTCACCGGGATGGACGCTGAGCTACCTGCCTGCCAGCGAATTATTGAAGGAACGCAACAAATCACCATCTATAAACCCATGACCGAACAAGGTAAAGCTGCTGCTGAAAACACCATGAAACTCATTAGGGGTGAAAAACTTGATGGAAACATAACGTTGGTAAATAACGGCAAAATGGACGTCCCTACCATCATGCTCAAACCAATGGTGGTGGATGTAAAAAATATAAAACAGACCATTATAGCCGACGGTTTTCATACCGAGCAGGAAATTTATCGTGGAATTTCGCAATAGTCACTCAACTTTTTCTATTTTACCCAGCTGAACATACCAGAGGTAACCTTCGACAGGCAAATAGCCCATAGCCGAAAGAAAGGTCATGTAAGTTTTCAACTGCTTTTTATAGGCAATCAGTTCTCTGGTTCCGAATTTATAATCGACTACAACCGCATGGTTATCTTTAATCATCACCCTATCGGGACGATAGGGGTGTTGAAATGGTGCTACAACGGTAGCCTCTGTGTATATTTTCCAATGACGGTTATACCATGCCTGTACTTCGGGTTGAGCAAGCAGTTGTTCAAGCCAGATAACGATTGTCTGGCGTTCGCGTGCGGAAATCATACCTTCGGTCACGAGCACATCTACCGCCATTTCGATATCATCGGCATAGTGAATATACTGGAATAAACGATGCATGATGTTGCCATACTGCATGATAGGTGTGAGGATACCCCCATAGGCAGATTTTTGCTTTACACGTTGCACTGTTGGATACACAGCGTAATGCGTAAACTGATAATCTTCCGATTCGATATCTCCAGAAATTTCGCTAACATATTGCAACTCTCCCTTTTGAAAAAATAGCTTTGCACCCTGTGATTGGGAAAATGCTAATACATAACGATACAACCAATCCCCCACCGTTTGACAGTCTTTCGACTTATCCTTTACCTGAGGGATATAAACAAATAAATGATGCATGGGACGGGTAAGAGCCACATAAAGAAGATTTATATTGTCAATAAAATATTGCGTTCGTTCCTTTTCATATTCTTCTCTAAAGCTTGTATTTTCGAGTTCCTGCGCATAGCGAATAGGGATGTACTGTAGTGATGCTGCGGGAGAATTTTTAGCCTCACACCAGAGCAACGGAGCCTGATTACCCCTATAATTCAATGACCAATTGCAAAAAGGAATAATCACATTAGGGAATTGCAGTCCTTTTGCCTTATGGATGGTTAAAATTCGTACAGCATCCTGCTTCTCAGAAAGTTCGAGCGCAACTTTATCTTTTTTATGCTCCCAATACTCCATAAATGCCTTGAGGTGAGGAATGTGGGTAATGCAAAAATCGTGTATATAATTATGAAAAGCTTGAAGATAAGGCAAAAAAGGTGTATATTGATTAAGAGATAACATTTGAACCACCTCTTCGAAAAGTTCTACAGGATTGTCCAACAATAAGCTGGAAATGCGTTCAAGAAAATTATCGATCGAGATGTCGAAATCAATATCCACTTGCGCCGAAACTAAGAGCCTATTTACCTGTTCCAGATGAATTTGAAGAGCCGCCAGATTAACCGCATCATTGGGATTGAGAAGATACTGAAAAACCTCCGTAATAATATTAATTGCTACACACTGTGTCAACAAAGCAGTTTCGGCAGACAGGACGTGAATAGTCGATTTTGAATCAGACTGCTTTTGGTTATAGTTGTTGATAGCTTCTGTAATGATAATGCCCTCTTTTCGTTCGCGCACAAGGATGGCAATATCCTTTTGTCGATATCCCAGGGATAAAAGTTTTAAAATTTGATCAATAGCCCAGTTAGCGGCCGATGAGTTATTATCTTCACCTTCGTTGTTTTCCTCATTATTTACAAGCTTACCCTCTATCTTCACCATACCGCTGAATTCACCTCGATATGCACAGGTTTGCTTAACAGTTTTATAAATTGATACTAATTGGGGATTAGCAGTTACAAGGTAATCACCAAAAAAAGCATTGTTGAAATTTACTATTTCGGGCAGACTGCGCCAGTTCGTATCCAGGGTAATACGCTTCGAACCATGTGAACGAACATCTTCTTCGGCCTTTCTCTCCAGGATAGTCCAGTCGGTATTGCGCCAGCGATAAATGGACTGTTTCACATCGCCCACCACCATGGCAAAGTTATCGTTAGCCAGAGACTCACTGATGAGCGGTCGAAAATTCTGCCATTGCAGATAGGAGGTATCCTGAAATTCATCAATGATAAAATGCCGCAGGAAACGTCCCGATTTTTCATAAATGAAAGGGGCATCGTTCTGTCCAATGAGCAGTTGTATAAACTGACTTGCCCTACTCAACAACTGAATATCATTTTCTCTGAGTACTTTATCGAGTGCATGGGCGATATCTGCAAGCACGCCATACGTATAGATATTTTTTAGAATAGCAAGTACATCATTATATTTTTGCTGATTTTCATTTAGATAATTTTTAATATCCAGATAGCAAGCAAATAATCCCTCCTGATGAAGGATCTTTAAAACCTTTTCTTTATTTTTAGAATCTTTATGCGGCCATTTTTCAGGGACATCATATGTATCATCCCTTCGTAAATTATCGAAATTGGATGCTTTAAGTTTGTTAAAAAAATTTACGACCCCTTTACTTTTTCCAGAGAAGTCAGCTTCATCCAGTGAATTTTTACTGATAATTTCAAGAGCCTGCTGGGCTTTTTCCCGTAAATACTTTTCGTAAGCCGATTTAAATTGATAAAATTCATTCAGAGGAAACTGTTGCCTGAAGCCTTCGCTAAACAAACGTTGTTGATAATCGGCAGGGAGAGCAAAGAACTTTTCGCTCAGCAGTTCGTGAGCCATATCCATCAGTTTTTCGGAGACACTCCAGGATTTTCCCTGCGCAATCTGCTCGAGCATATAGTGTACGAGCCATTGATAAAGTTCATCTCCAGCATCCAGGTCGAGTAATAACTGGTCGACTGTTTGTTGAATCACCCACTCTTCATCGAGTTCGATGCGTGTAGAAGTACCCAAACCTACTTCTCTAAGGAAAGCACGCAGAATCTGTTGAAAAAAGCTATCGATGGTCATTATGGAAAAGCGAGAGTAGTTGTGCAGAATATTGTAAAGTGCAATGCCAGCCTTTTGAGCAATATCTTCGGCCGAAAGTTTAAGGTTTTCCGATAAAGAAGAAAGATGAGCAGAGGCACGCTCGCAGGAAGGGTTACAGGATGAGTTGCAAATATGCTGTAGTTTAGATAATTCAAGGATGATACGCGACTTCATCTCTTCGGTAGCCTTGTTGGTAAAGGTAACCGCAAGAATATGCTGGTAATTGTCGGGATTAAGCAATAATAGGCGCAAATATTCAAACACCAGTCGGTGGGTCTTTCCCGAACCTGCCGAAGCTTCGACAATTTGTAATTGCGACATGGCTAAATATTTTGGTAAAAATAAGAAAATATTTACCCTATCGCCTCAGAAACTCGGGAGAAAATAGGAGCGATTACGCGTCGATTCGAAAATCAAGCAGCGTAAGCGCATAGGCAGGTTTGATACGTATCCAGCAACGATACTTCAACATCCAACGCATGCGCACCGAAAACAGACCACTTTTAAGAAATGCTGCCACATAGGGATGAACGCGTAGGCGGATAAACCTACGTTTTTCGGTTTTTATAAAATTGTCAAGTGCCAATTCAATATCTTTTTCAACCAGGATACTGGGATATATTTCGCCTGTTCCCTTGCAGGTAGGACATTTTTCGGTAGTATCGATGTGCATTTCGGGTCGAACCCGTTGACGGGTAATTTGCATCAGGCCAAACTTACTTAGCGGAAGCACGTTGTGTTTAGCCTTTTGTTGCGAAAGCAGAGCTTTCATTTTCTCGTACACCATCTGTTTATGTTCGTTGCTCTGCATATCGATAAAATCGACCACAATAATGCCCCCCATATCACGCAGTAGCAACTGTCGAGCAATTTCATCGCAAGCTGCAAGGTTGACATCCAGGGCATTGGTTTCCTGGTCTTTTGAGGAACGCGACCGGTTACCACTGTTCACGTCGATTACATGCATTGCCTCGGTGTGCTCAATAACCAGATAAGCACCATTTTTTAAGGAAACTGTACGACCAAACGAAGCTTTTATGGCTTTTTCAATGCCAAAATGTTCAAAGATAGGAACTTTTCCCTTGTATAGCTTAACAATATTCTCTTTTTCAGGAGCTATTTCACTGATATACTCTTTCACCTCTTCAAAAATAACCTCATCATTGACGTAAATATGACTGAAGGTTCCGTTCAGTGCATCGCGCAAAATAGCCGATGTGCGTGACACTTCGCTAAGAATTCTTTGGGGAATATTGGTATCGCTAATGCCTTCAAAAGCCGATTCCCATTTTTTCACCAGTGCTTTGAGTTCGTTATCGAGAACGGCAACTTTTTTGGATTCGGCGACGGTTCGTACAATCACACCATAGTTGCGAGGCTTAATGCTCTGCAGCAAAGTTTTCAGTCGTTGACGTTCCTCGGCCGACTCAATTTTTTGGGAAACGGACACTTTGTCGGAGAAAGGAAGTAACACCAGATTTCGACCTGCAATAGTAATTTCGGAGCTTAATCGAGGGCCCTTGGTACTGATGGGTTCTTTTACAATTTGCACAACGATAGGCTGCCCTGGCTGGAGCACCTGTGTAATTTTCCCATTTTTATCGATATCGGGTTCGTTGGGAAATTTTTGAAGTGATGGAATCCTGCCTTTTCGATTTAAACAGGCTTTTAGGAACTTTTGAAGCGATAATACCTGTGGACCCAGGTCGAGATAATGTAAAAAAGCATCCTTTTCTGAACCTACATCCACAAAGGCTGCGTTAAGACCTGGCATCAGCTTTTTCACTCTGCCTATATAGATATCGCCTACCGAAAACTGTATGTTATTCTTCTCCTTGTGGAGCTCAACCAGCTGCTTATCTCGAAGTAAAGCTATGGCAATCTCAGTAGGTGTGGCATTTATTATAAGTTCGTTGTTCACAAGTATCGATTTTGAAAAAGCAACACTTTAAAACTCAGCAAATACATTTAATATCCGCTTTGCCTATACCCATGATTTTTTAAATCAACTTAGCAGATATAATACATGATATAGGCTGATTAATTTTCACGTATCAATATATCGATACGCCAAATCATTAAAAAGTTCCGTCAAAAAAGCGTATCACGCTGACGAAACAGAGGTAAAGGTACTATTTTTTAAAATAATACAATGACTGGAAGTACAAAAATACAACAAACCTAAAACCTTTAGGGTTTTAGGTTTGCTCAAAACTCAAATATTTCCTACTTCTTTTTCTTATGGCGATTTTTTCTAAGACGTTTTTTACGTTTGTGTGTGGCCATTTTATGTCTTTTACGTTTTCTCCCGCAAGGCATAATTCTAAATTTTTAAGATTAATAATTCACAATTACTTACTAACGCTGGCTTTAACCTTGTTGACAAACGATTTGGCAGGTTTAAATGCCGGCACCTTATGGGCAGGAATAATGATAGTAGTATTTTTTGAGATATTACGTGCTGTTTTTTGAGCACGTTCCTTAATGATAAAGCTACCAAATCCTCGCAGGTAAATGTTTTTTTCCTTTACCATCGAGTCTTTAATGCATTCCATAAAAGCTTCAACTGTCTTCTGTACGGTAACCTTTTCTATCCCCGTACTCTTCGAAATTTCGTTTACAATGTCTGCTTTTGTCATCTTATTAAAACTTTAATTATCAACATTATACTATTTTATTTCTTTTTTGGGTTTGCAAATATATACGATTTATGGCAAATTATAAAACATCATTGCTTTATTTTTTATTTTTAATCAGGCAATTATGGTTTAACAATAAAAACAACTACTCTGATAATCTAAATTTCGATTTCGGCAAGCCACTATAAGTCATAAGAATCAAAAAACACCCTGTAGATACCTCAATTTTTTGATTAACAGCATATTATAACTTATAATATAAAACTGTCAAAATGTATGATTTTGCTGGCATTACTTTTTTTTACTAATTTAAGATTAAAACATAACCCAAATAAACTTTAGAGAACATTGATATTTGCAAAAAAAGCTTATGAGAAAATTCAACTGGTATACCATAACATATCTGTTTTTGCTGGTCGTCGTTGTACTGAGTGCAAGTTGCCACAACGGAACAGCTAAAATAGGATTTATACTTCCGAATTTGAATAACAAACGATACTTGATTGAACAATCGTACATGTTGGAAAAATGTAAGGAGAAAGGCATAGAATTACTTTTTGCCGCATCGGATAATGACGAGCAGAAACAGATTCAACAATTTGACGAAATACTTCAAAAAGGAGCAAAAGTTATCATTCTTGACCCTGTTAATAGGTATACCGCTGCTGTGATGGTGAGAAGAGCACATGAAGCTGGGGTGAAAGTTATATCTTACGACCGATTAATTGTGGGTTGTGAGCCAGATGCATACATTTCCTTCGACGCAAAAAAAATTGGCGAAATGATTGCCGAGTATGCTTTACAACATAAACCAAAAGGAAAATACATTATACTCAATGGCGATAAGAGCGACATCAATGCTGTATGGATACAGGAAGGGATACTCAAAAGCTTACAACCTGCTATAAATGCTGGCGATATCACTATCGATTTTACGATGTTTGTTGAAAACTGGAATGAAAGTAATGCCAGGCATATCATGCAAAAATACCTGAGCTTGAGTGCCGATACCCCATCATGTATTTTATGCAGTTCCGATCTGATGGCACGGGGATGCCGTGAAGCCTTAAAAAATGCATCCATCGATTTACGTGGATTGGTTACTACAGGCCAAAATGCTGAACCCTATGCCTGCAAGGCAATAATCAATGGTGAGCAAAGCATGACCATTTATAAACCTGTTAGAAAATTGGTAGATCTGGCCTTAGAAATCTCGGTTCGATATTTAGAAAACCAGTCAGTAGACGATATACTCCCACAACGGGTCAACAATGACTTTGCCGATATACCTTCCCGCTTACTCGACGGAGTGATAATTGACGCAAACTCGATTAATCTGTTGATAAAAGATAACTACCTGAAAGAAGAGGAAATTAAATAACAATAAGAGGCTGATTATATTATCAGCCTCAGCAAAAATTCTTATCAATCAAAAAATCTTTATCAGCTTATCCTATTCCTCTAAAGCGACTATTTTTTATTTTTATTATTTTCAGCATCGGGTAAAAACTTGCTTTTGGGGTAAAATATTTCCTCGAGCAAAGTCTTTTGACTGAAGTTGAACCACGACTTTGGGTTGTATGTGGAATTAACAACCAGCGTGTCGGCACGAAATGGATAAGCTTCAATGGTAATAGGCTTTATCGCTTTTCCCTCAAGGGTAACAGTATACATAGCATTTCCCTGAGGAACATAATGATCGTTAAAATCGGTAGAACTCCTGTACGATAGACGATTAAGGAAGGTTGCCACCTTATTGGAATCGGCAGGAATTCCTGCTAACAACCATTTATTATTAGTGAGCTCCACCACATAACCGCTATCGGCAGGATAGTTGAAACGGATTTTTTCGATCTGTGAGGGTTCGAATTTTGCCAGTGCTTGCTTACGAAACATGTTAAAATTCTGATTGAAGGTAAAAACCAGGAAGCCATCGACGGCATAAACCTCGTTTTCATTAGCAAGGCGCACATAGGTAGTACCCATCACACCGCCCCCACCATACATGCCATATCGTTGATTGGTTGGCTGATAGCTAAAACGTCCGAGGTAAAGATTGGCCACCACCTTTTTTCCCTGAAGTACTTTAACTTTTGTAGCAGCACTATCGGTTACCTGATACTCTGTCCACTTATTTTTGTCTTTCGACACGAGGCTTTTCACTTTCATATCCTGCAGAGTGGAAAGAAGGCTTTTAACGGTATTTGATTCTGTTTCGCATACCAACTGGCCTTTTTTTACCTTCCAATCTTTTCCCTCTTTAAAAAATTTAATCTCAGCCCCTTTTTCACAGGCTGGATAGAGCAGAATTTCGGTTACCTTATTGGTATCTATTTCTATCAGGTCGGTTTTTAATGTTCTTTCCACACGTGCACGCTGATACCATTTGACGGCTACAAATAAGAGAATAAGTGCCCCCAGAATATACAACAATGTTTTATTGTTCAATGACTTAGCCATAATTTTCCTCCATTCGTTTAATTCTGATATTTCTATTCAACTGAAATCTAAAAAATCCATAACCTATGACCAGAAGAATAGGCACAAGGAAGTTAGCCCATTTTACAAAACCTTTTGTCACTTCAGATACTTCTTTAAGCGGTCGCGAAGTAATGGCTTTGGTTCGAAGCGAAATAAGCCCGGTTTCGTCGGTAAGCCAATCGACGCTATTCACAAACATGTTTACATTGTCGGGTGCCAGGGTTTGCTGCTGCGACCGATCGTTTCCTCGGCTGTTGAGGATAAAGTCGCCACTGGCAATGCAAATGATTTTCGATTTTGCCTGTCCTCCAAATTTACCCTCAACAGCTGCCGCAACGACAAGATTCTTTTGTCGAAAATCGTTTTGTGTCCATTGACGTTGTAAATCAAAATATACCGGCAATGTTTCGGACGAGGATTTTTCGCTTGTGAAAGCGAGTGGGAAAAATTGTAACGAGTCGTGCGAAACAAACTCGATAGAACTGGCAAACGGTAAAATAACAGCTTCAAGTCCTCCCGTAACAGGATGCTTGGCAAAGTTTTTTATAACGGGAATATAGGGAAACTGAACCTGCCGTATCATTTGAAATCCGCCAAGATTTTGAACCACTTGAATTTGCGAACATGCTACGTCGGTAAGAATATCGTCCTTGATAAATATTCCCTTTTTGCGTAGCCAATTTTCCAGGCCAGTATTGAGGGTGGTACTGTAAGCATTTTGAAGGTTAGCATTCACGCGACTGGTTGCTATAAGTAAATTTCCTCCGCGAGCCAAGAAAGCATCGAGCTGGTTCAGCTCTCCCGTTTTAAAAGAATCTTTAGGTTGAACAATGAGTAAAGTCTTGATACGTTCGGGCACTGAGATAGTATCGGATATATTGATAGGTTCGACATTATAAAGCACGGTTAACTCATTGTACGCTTGAATAATATTGTTAATCGAAGGCTCGCCATGCCCTTGCAAAAGACCTATGGTGGGTTTATCCACTATCGAGAGCTTCTTAATAGCTTTGGACAGTTCGTATTCGATTGCCGTACCGGGTTGAATAAAAGGAATAACCTCTTTTCGTTCACCCATCGACACTACCACTCCCATATAGGCTTTTTGTTGCTTCATCTGATCTTTCTCCCGGACATCAATCAGCACAGGATTAATACCCGCCTGAACAGCTTCCTGCTCTTTTTCCTCATTTTCATTAGGATTAACAAATTCGTATACTACCATGCCCTTTGAACGGGTATTGTATTCGACCAGTAAATCTTTTAAATCCTTTCTGCTTTGAGCAACATTAGGCGGAAGATTCTCGGAAAAATATGCTATGACAGTTACGGGTTCCTTTAATTCTTTGAGAAGATTTTTGGTAGCCTTGCTCAAAGTATAATTTTTGTCTTCGCTAAAATCGATGCGTAGAAAAAAATCCTGAGAAATTAGGTTGGCTAGTAAAATAATCGCCACCACCAGAATAATGCTAATTGACCATTTGTTTTTCATAGCCTTCAGTTTAAGTGTTATCGGATCAACCAGAAATTTTGCGCCGTGCGATATTTGATTCGGTAAGGTAAAGACCTAGAAAAATAAGGGAAAAGAAATAAACAAGGTCTTTGGTATCCAGCACACCGCGCTGTAAGCTTTCGAAATGAGCCGACAGGTTAAGCATGTTAAACAGCTGAGCCAGCCAACCCGAGAGGCCATTATCGAGGACATCAAATATTACATGGAAGAACAGGCTGATGAAAAGAGCCGTAAGGAAAGCCACAATCTGGTTGTTGGTGATTGAGCTTGCATATAATCCAATGGCAATGTACGTTGCACTCATAAGTAACAGACCCAGATAACCCATCACCACTTCCCCATTGTCGAGGTTACCCAGGGAAGCAATAGATATAACATAGGGTAAGGTAAACAATAGTGTGATAGCAATCAACATCAGTGCAGCCAGAAACTTACCTACCACCAATTGGCGATCGGTAATAGGTTTGGTTAGCAGCAACTCGATGGTACCTGTCTTCTTTTCCTCAGCAATCATGCGCATGGTGAGTGCAGGAATAAAGATGAACAACGTCCAGTATGCGATGGAAAAGAAAGGACGTAGGGTTGCCTGACCTATGAAAAACACATCACTGCCATAAATCCATGTAAAAAACCCACAAAAACCAAGGAAAAGAACCAGCAAGATATAAGCAATCAGAGAGTCGAAAAAGCTTTTAAGTTCCTTGCGTGCGATAATCCATACAGCTTTCATATAATATTCATTTAAGGTATGATGTAACACCCATGAAAAATTTATCAATTCATTGTCAGCTCTCTAAAGATATCTTCGAGCTTAGCTTCCGACACAGCCATTTCGGTTAGTGTCCAATGGTTCTGAACGCACAGATTAAATATTTCGCGTCGAGAGGTACAACCTGGACGGCTCTGAACTTCGAAACGAGATAGCGAACGATCCATGAAATCGACCGTAGCAACGGTAGAAAGCGACTGAAGAGCCTTAAAAATAGCATTAACGTCCCCATCTTCTATCTTAACCGTGAGAATTTCCTGACCCTGAGCCTGCTTGCGAAGATGCTCGGCGGTACCGTCAGCGACAATTTTACCATCATTGATAATCAAAATACGATCGCAGGTTGCTTCAACTTCGGGTAGAATATGCGTACTGAGAATGACCGTCTTCTCTCTACCCAATTCACGGATAAGACGACGTATTTCGACAATTTGGTTGGGGTCAAGACCGGTAGTAGGTTCGTCGAGGATGAGAATGGAAGGATTGTGAATCATAGCCTGCGCCAATCCAACACGTTGACGATACCCCTTGCTCAATTCCCCGATCTTTTTGTGTTTTTCGGCATTGAGCCCTGTAATACGTATCATCTCTCTAACCCGCTCGGGTATTCTCAATCGCTCAATACCCTGTAAAGCAGCACAGAACTCAAGATAATCCACTACTGGCATATCGTGGTAAAGTGGATTATTTTCGGGCAAATAACCAATATGACGCTTGAGTTCATCGGCATGCTCACTTAATTTTTTGCCCCCAATAAACACCTCTCCCTCATCGGGATTAAGGTAATTAGTAATAATTTTCATCGTTGTTGTTTTTCCCGCTCCATTGGGTCCCAAAAAACCCAGAATTTCGCCCTGATGAACTTCGAATGAAATCTGATCGACTGCTCGATGAGAACCATATTTCTTGGTCAGTTTCTCAATTTTTATATCCATAGAGCTACATTTTATATGAATTTTAAGCCAAAAATATAAAAACCCACTTTTTCGACCAGAGATCATTAAAACACCTTAACGGTTTTTAACATTTTTAAACACTGCTATATAATAGAGAATCTAAGCAAAACAAGATATGTTTTGGCAAATTAGTATAGTCCATTTTTATTATATACCCGCCTATATTACCACAGAAGCTACAACTAAAAAGCAGTGCAACTACAATCATGTGTAGTAATAATCCATCATTATGCCCATTTTTTTGTTTCTTTGTATGATAAAAGTTTTATGATATGATAGATACACATTGTCATCTTTTCCTGCCGGAATTTGATACTGACAGGGAAGTGATTATACAAAAAAGCCTCGAATCGGGAATTGAAAAAATGATAAATCCCAATGTCGATTCCGATACATTGTTGGCATTACACTCCCTTAGCGAGCAATTTTCGGGACATATCTTACCTGCTTATGGGTTACATCCTTGTTCAGTAAAATCTGATTACCGAGAACAATTATCAAGGATAAAAGAATTCGCCCGACAATGCCCTATGGTGGCGATTGGAGAGATAGGAATAGACATGCATTGGGACACAACCTATATTAAGGAACAAGAGCATGCACTGGAGATACAGTTTCAATGGGCTGTAGCACTTGATTTGCCCGTGATCATTCACACACGGAAGAGTTTTGAAATTACCTGGGAAATAGTTAAGAATTTTTCAACGCTAAAGGGAGTTTTTCATGCATTTACGGGTACCATCAATCAAGCGATGCAAGTGATAGAAAGAGGTTTTTATGTAGGGATAGGCGGAATTGTAACCTTTAAAAACTCAGGGCTCGACGGGGTAGTAAGCGATATTCCCATAGAAGGGATATTGCTTGAAACCGATGCACCCTATCTGGCGCCCACGCCGTATCGAGGCAAAAGAAACGTACCTGTATATCTACGATTAATTGCGGAAAAAATAGCACAAATCAAAAACCTTACTTTTGACGAAGTAGAAAGAGTTACCACACACAATGCCAGACAACTATTTAAGCTATGAACCATGGAAAAAAGTTCAATTCTACTGATATATACGGGGGGTACCATTGGGATGCAAACAGATGCTGAAACAGGAAGTCTTCGACCGGTTAATTTTTCCCATTTTATTAACGAAGTGCCTGAGTTACAAAAAAGTCGTTATCATATCACAACTCACGCATTCAGTCCCCCAATAGATTCGGCCAATGCAGGACCTCAACTATGGATACAGTTAGCCACCTTAATCGAGGCAAACTACCACCTATACGATGGATTTGTAATTCTGCATGGTACCGACACTATGGCCTATACAGCATCAGCCCTTAGTTTTATGTTAGAAAATTTGAGCAAACCCATAATTTTTACAGGTGCTCAGCTGCCCCTTGGTGCCTTACGAACTGATGGGAAAGAGAATCTGGTCACGTCAATCGAAATAGCTGGCGAAAAGAAAGATGGACTGGCTGTTGTACCAGAGGTTTGTATATATTTCGAAAATAAACTATTAAGAGGCAATCGATCGACTAAATATAGTGCAGAACACTTCAATGCTTTTCGATCGGTTAATTATCCAGCACTTGCTGAAGTGGGGCTTCACATTCGCTACAATTATCCGGCTATTAACTATCCGCTTTCCAACAATCCGTTGATTGTACACAAGAACTTGGATACTCGTATTGGCTTACTAAAATTATTTCCTGGTATTCCCCGGGAATTTGTAGAGGCTATAACCCAGTCTCCCTCGATGCGTGCACTAATCCTTGAGACTTTTGGTTCGGGCAATGCAATGACCGAATCGTGGTTTCTCGCATTAATCGAAAAACTCATAAAAAAAGATGTGCTGGTAGTTAATGTTTCGCAGTGCTTTGGAGGAACTGTAGACATGAAACGATATCAAACCAGTATGATGCTCGAAAAAATTGGAGTAATCAGCGGATACGATTCCACCACAGAAGCCATGGTAACCAAGCTTATGTATTTACTTGGAAAATATACAAGCAACGAGGCTATTATTCAACAGTTACATCGCTCCATCAGGGGAGAAATTAGCCTGAGCGAAGAAGTTGCACACGAATGATGGTAGATTAAAAAATTATTGTTTTCTTTGCAGCAAATTTTCATACCGAATTACGGAGAGGTGGCCGAGTGGTCTAAGGCGCACGCCTGGAGAGCGTGTAAGCTCCAAAAGGGCTTCATGGGTTCGAATCCCATTCTCTCCGCTAATTTTTTTAATGCTTCCTGCATTTTTTCATCTTTTTATAAGGTTTTTTTTCTAACTATTTTATTTTTGTACCCTTAAGGGTTATTAATTTTTCGATATTAAACAGTGTTGTCACCTTATAAAAATATCGTTTATCTTCTTTTGATGTGGAACACTCTAATGCTTTCGGCGCAATACTATAACGAAAGCGTGAAAGTTGATTCCATACATAACTACAATCAAAACAATGAGGATACCCTGTACATTGCCAATATACTCTCGAGTATTCAGGATAGCGACATTGTTTTACTCCATCAGGCCAAAGGGTTAAAATGGAATTATGCCAGTGGAACCGTTGCCAGTGATTATGGCTTTGCGGGACGATTTGAAATAATGGTAGTATTAAAGCGCAGTGGGAACAGTGTAATTGTACGAAATATAACTCGCGAAGGCACAAGTAGCTTTGAACCCAAAGGACTACAGTTGGTAAGAGTGGGGCGTTACACCGATATTCGTACCACAAAAACAATATCAACTCCTATACAGGCCGAACCCTGGGATGGTGAGAAAGGAGGTATTTTGTGTATTATGGCCGATACGCTAAGATTAAAAGCCAATATTAGTGCAAGTGGTTGTGGTTACCGGGGAGCTCAACCCGTCACTTCTACAAATGTGGCCTGCTGGGAATCGGATAGTATCCATGTTGGTCAAAAAAATTTACCGTTAAGCAAGATACAATGGGCAGGCTTAAAAGGCGAGTCGGTTATCGATGCAGATACAAATTACATTAGGGGTAATGCGCCACAATATGCCGGGGGTGGTGGTGGTAATGGCTATCATAGTGGGGGAGGTGGTGGAGGCAATTATTTTCCTGGGGGCCAAGGAGGATATGAAGCATTAATTTGCAGTACCACTTCCGATACCATTGGAGGAAGAGGTGGAAAAGGTATGGGTACCGGTTTATTAAATGGGTATGGTGCAGTAGTTACCTTTGGAGGTGGTGGAGGCTGCAGCACCCAAAAGAATGGTTTCACTGCAACCAGGGGGGGTAATGGTGGAGGAATCGTCATCATCATGGCCAATGTACTGGAAGGTAATAATTATATCATTGCTGCTAATGGCCAGAGTGTTACCGATACCGCTACCGCAGGCGGTGGGGGAGGAGGGGCTGGAGGGTCTATTATACTGGATGTCAACGAATACCTAACAAAAGTTAAAGTACAACTCAGAGGGGGTGACGGCGGAAGCGTAACTACTACCCCACCTATTCCCGGGATGGGGGGTGGTGGAGCGGGGGGATACCTGCGCTTTAATGGCAATGTAAAAAGCGATAGTATCCAACTCGATATCAACCCTGGATTGCAGGGTAATATTTCTCCTGTAATCAACAAAAATGCATATCCTGGCATCACAGGTTTTGCAAAAGGAAGTTTTGTAATGCCCGTAAAAGATTTCCTTTTTAATCTAATGCCAGCCGACCAGGAAATTTGTGAGGGAGATACACCCAACTATATCAAAGCCTCCCGACCCAAAGGAGCAACCAACGTTTTTCAGTACGTATGGCGCCAGAGTGCCGATAAAATCAACTGGACAAAAATTGACACAGCAACCCGAATGTATTATCAGCCTCCTGCCTTGTTTTCGACTACGTACTATCAACGTATTGTTCATGCACTCGATTCCAGCAATAACATTATAGTTTCGGATACCAGTTTTGTTTACACTATCAAAGTTTGGCCTAAAATTGCCAACAACATCATACATACCGATACTTTTGCTGTATGCCAGGGACTGCCCATGCCACAAATCAATGGATCGACACCTACCGGTGGAAGTGGTTCATATATTTATCAATGGCAGGATAGTTCCCGTACGTCCCCCGTTTGGAAACCTGCTCAAGGGATAAACAATGGTATCAATTACCAACCATCGTATACGGATACCATTTTTCTACGTAGATATGTAACCTCCAGAGCTTGTAAGAGCTTGAGCAATACGTTTTCGATACAGGTTTTGCCATCCTTACAGAATGAATTTGTAACCGACACGCAATGGGTATCAATAGGTAACACTTTTGCTCCCATACAGGCACAAAACGCTATTGGAGGCGATAGAAATTATACATATGTATGGCAAAAAAGTGCAAACAAACAGATCTGGCAAACTATTGACTCGTCGACCAACAACAACATTCAGATACTTGCACCCCCCACCCTACCCGATACGCAATATTTCAGGCGAATTGTTTATTCAGGACTCTTCAACACATGCAAGGATACCACCCGAGCATTACCCATGTATGCACTCGACTCAATACATAACAATCTGATATCGGGTAGCGATACCATCTGCGCCCGAACCGAACCTGTACCTTTCACTGCCTCAATCCCCACCGGTGGTGACAACACCTATCGCTATCTGTGGCAACAGAGTAACGATGGCATCAATTGGGATACCCTATCATTAAGTAGCAGTACCAGTATTAGTCCTGGAATTGTATATCAGCATACGTATTATCGTCGAATTGTTTTTTCGGGTCGAAACGATGCATGCGTCGATACCAGCAATGTTATTCAAATCATCACCAGGCCAGCTATCGAAAATAATTTTATCCAACATAGCAAAGACACTACTATCTGTTACGGCCAGGTAGCAGGAACGCTCGAAGGTAGCCTTCCCCAGCAGGGTGATGGCCCTTATCAATACCAATGGGAAATCAAAACAGATAATAATTTCATTATTGCTCCAAGACAAAAGGACAGTATGCATTACGTGTTACCACCATTATACGAGAATACCTATTTTCGCCGAAAAGTAATCTCTGGTATTTGTACAAGTTATAGCGACACTGTGCTGATACGAGTTCTTCCTTTGATAACCAACAATATCATCACGGGCGATACCACAGTATGCATGCACACGGCGCCCAACCTACTTCAGGGCAATATACCCATGGGGGGCGATCCTTTCGATTACCGTTACCAATGGCAATCGACCACCCAAACCAGCTGGATAAACGCCCAAGGTGACAACACCCAGAAAAACTACCAACCCGGAGCTCTTGATACGCTAACTCTATTCCGTCGCATAGTTTTTTCGGGTCCCTACAACACCTGTACCGATACCTCCAATACCATAACCATTGCCATACATCAACTTCCCACAGCAAGCCTTGTTCCCTTCGAGGATAGTATATGTCTGGGACAACCCTATCAGCTAAAGATAAACGTGAACGGTCAGTCACCCTTTGTAGTGAAGTATACCGACCAGAATGCTGTATACGATACACTGGTAAACAATCCTGGACAATTTAGTTGGCGATTCTATCCGTATGCATCGGGAAAGTTTCACTATTCGCTTGCCCAGGTAATAGATGGGCATGGTTGTTCTCCCGATTCGATGCCAGGGAAAGGCATCCTGAGTTGTTTCGAAGTTCCCATGGCCTTTGCAGGTTTCGACACCGAGGTTTGCGGCCAGGAAATTATTCTCCGTGCCCACAAGGGTATTGGCATTGGTACATGGACATCAAGTGTTGTAGCAACCTTTGATAGCGGCATACATGCCCCCGAAACCCCAGTCGTAGTTAGTCAATATGGCACCCATTCATTCACATGGACATTGAACAATGGCGGTTGTATCGACTCATCGACCATTTTCGTAACCTTTGACCAACCACCTCCCGACCCCCTGATTGGAGAAGACCAGCAAGGACCATTTCTCTTTAAAACTCGCCTGAAAGCATATCTTCCTATGCTGGGTAAGGGTAAATGGACAACGCCCGATACCACTATCCGTATTTCTGATATTTATGACCCTGAGGCGTATGTTGAAAATTTAAAATTTGGCAAAAACTATTTTCAGTGGTATGTCGAAAATGGTGTATGCCACTCGGCCAGCGATACGCTGATTGTTGAAGTTACCGATATCCGCATCCCCGAAGGTTTTTCCCCGAATGGTGACGGCAAAAATGACACACTGGTAATCAAGGGATTGGAAAATGTTTCGAATGCCGAACTCATTGTGCTCAATCGATGGGGAACGGAAGTGTTCCGTTCTAAAGACTATAAGAATAATTGGGATGGTAAGTATAAAGGCAATGTACTGCCGCTGGATACCTATTATTATATTTTAAATGTAATAGGACGTACTTATAAAGGATTTTTAATCATTAGAAAATAAGTATGCAATACAGGAGGTATATTATCATGATACTCTGGGTATTGAATAGTTTGTCAATACCAGCGCAATACTTTCCTGTGTTTAGTCAGTATATTTCCAACGGCCTAATCATTAATCCGGGGTTTACCGGAAGTCGTGAAGTATTAAGTGTAAATTTATTGTATCGTAAGCAAATGCTCGGTTTTACTGGTTCACCCACCTATCTGGTATTTTCGGCACACTCTCCCTTAAAAAATCCTAACATCGGTACGGGTTTACTTTTGTTCGATGAAAAAACTGGTCCCATCCACAATTCCCATTTATACCTGCATTATGCATTTCGTATACCCACTCAACATGGTCGATTATCATTAGGACTCAAAGCAGGAGTCGTATACACACAATACAACTGGAAACAATTATATCTTAATGATACTGATGACCCCGCTTTTGCAGGGGATGTTCAAACATTCGTATTGCCCAACTTTGGAGCTGGATTATACTATTATTCCTCTAAATTATTTGCTGGACTGTCTATTCCTTATTTTTTATCTTATTCAGAAAAAAACAATTATCAATCGGTAACGATTAAAAACGATTTTAAAAATTATAATTTTCTGATAACTGCAGGATATTTGTTCAATATTTCAGGAGATTTTAAAATTAAACCATCGTTTTTATACAAACTCTATCCCAACTCCCAATCACAGCTCGACTTAAACGCTACCTTTATCCTGTTTGATGATAGATTTAACTTTTCGATGGCTTACCGTGTCAACGAAGCATTGGTAGGTTCGTTTGATATTCGACTCAATCCACAGTTCAGGTTAAGCTACACATATGAATATGCCGGAAAAGTGGCAAAATTTTTCAATTATACCTCTCACGAAATTGGGCTACGCTACGAACTGATGTATAAGATTAAAGCTGCTAACCCACGTTACTTCTGAAATGTATGCGCAACATAAGGTATTACATATTGCTTTTTGTGTACGTCATAATAAACGGAACAGCAAGTGTATACTCACAAAAACAGTACACCGTAGAAAAATTGCCTTTTTGTAGCAGTCAGTACGACGAGTTTTCACCAGCCTATTACAACGAAGGCATTGTATTTTGTGCAAACTATAAAAACTCTATCTGGTATGCCTTTGTAGACACCTCGGCTGAACAACATTTATTATTCGATCTCTATTATACGAAATCGAACCGAAGCGGAAAAAAGTGGCAATCACCAGTGCCCTTTAATGCGCTAAATACTATTTTCCAGGAAGGACCAGCATGTTTTTACGATAATTATACCAGAGTTGTGTTTACCAGAAACTTATATGCAGGCAAGACATTTGGGAACTACCTAAAACCCGGGAATAAGTTAGGATTGTTTTTTGCAGAACTATCTGGTAAAAAATGGGTAAACATTGAACCTTTTGAATATAACTCGGAAGAATATAATGTCATGCACCCTGCTATAACAGAAGATGGAAATACGCTATATTTTGTCTCTGATATGCCTGGCGGTATTGGTGGATATGATATTTATGTTTCAAAACGGGTACATGGTCGGTGGACTAAACCTGTAAATCTGGGACCTAATGTAAATTCAAAAAAAGATGAGGCATTCCCCTTCATTCATCCATCGGGTCGACTCTTTTTTGCCTCAAAGGGATGGAATAGCCGTGGTGGATTCGATATTTTCTTCACACAACCCTTCAAGGGCGATTGGCTAACCCCACAGAATATGAAAGAACCCTTCTCCTCTACCGCCGACGATTTTGGCTTTATTGCCGATCGATACTTACAAACAGGATATTTTTCCTCAAGCCGAAATAAAAACGACGATATCTTTGCTTTTACGTCTACTATTTCAGAATTTGAAAATTGTACCCAACAGAAAGAAAACACCTACTGCTATGTATTTTATGAAAATGGAACCTCAGAAGACGATGTTAAGGGAACCATGAAGTACGAATGGGACTTCGGCGATGGTACTAAAGTACGAGCAGTAGAAGCAGAGCATTGTTTTGCAAAAAAGGGAAAATATCGTATTCAACTCAATGTTATCGACTCGCTTACCAATGAGGTATTACTCAATCAGGCCGAATACGAACTGGAAGTTACCGACTATGAACAACCCTATATCACCGCTCCTGATCAAGCAACCATCGGCGAAACCATAACATTTGATGCCAAAAAAACCAACCTGAAAAATTTCCGTATAGCCCGCTACTATTGGGATTTTGACGATGGAACGAAAGCTATCGGGGAAAGTACAAATCATGTTTTTTATGAAGAAGGCGCTTACGACGTTAAACTCCTTGTTGAAAGCCATCCTACTCGTACTGGTATTCAGAAAGTCTGTGTTTACAAGACAATTATAGTTGTTTCTAAATAATATTCCAAAGCAACACTATATTTTACAACGTATAGCAAAACGGATCAATCGAAAACACTATTGATCGTAATTTCCATTTTTATGTAAAAATTTTATTAAAAATTGCTTTTGTTAACAAAAACTATACAGTAATAATAACAGAATGATTATTTTTACCAGAAAATTGATTATTCTTATGTATGCTCGATATTTAGTTGCCCTTGTGATAGTTACATTATGCATGCAAAGCATCGATATACATGGTCAATCAGCACCTGCAGAAGACGAAAATATCCCTTACCTGGTAACTTTTTCCAAGCAGGCGGAAACTTCCTGGGGTGATGACGATTTTGTGCAAATCTTTTTCTTCCTAATACCCGAAAAATTTAAGCAACCTGTGTATATAAGAGTGCTTGATCCCGATTGTGGGGGCGATATTGATGAATTAAACGGTGTGTTTGATTCACAAACCCGTTTTTCGGTATATGGAGGACGGCGTTGCTGGTCGGACGAAGCCGCTCAAAGCCCCGACCCTGTAGGGAATTATAAAAGTGGCAATTTGCTCGATACTAAAACTTTTGGGGATGATCCCAAATGGGACAAAAAATGGTACACTTTCGGCCCATACAATCCGACTGAAGGCGAATTGGTTCAAAAGTTTGGTGGCTACGTTCTAAAGATTGTAGCCGAAGGAATATCGGGCGATGATGGGAACCTGTACAAGTTCTTTTTATCCACCTCACCAGATGACAATAAACCTATTGAAGGAGGTAACGCCTTTGCCTATGAATATACCTTCCGTATGTGGGACGATCCCAAACAAATCTCTCACATATATCCTTATATTGATGACCGTACCATATCAGTTAAGGTAAGTAACTTCGACTGGGATGATGACGGTTTTATTCGTATTGTATCTGTTGCTCGCAAGGGTCAAATCCTTAACGCATCGGGTGATAACACATGGGTGAGCTCGGAATTTAAGATCTTAGCAGAAGAAAAAAATACCTCACTCGACATTCAAATGATTAAAAACAAGACCAAACCCGTTAAAAATAACAATGTGGTGGTGAATGTACGTAACCAGTACGGCGAATTACTTCCCTTCTACACGGTACCTATCGGTGGCGTACCCAAGTATAAATACTCTATTGGCGTAAAACAGAAAGAATAAAATATTTTAGCATAAGCCGTTGGGGATTTGTAAGAAAATAACTATTTTTAAAAATTCAATAAAAACTTTACTTGAATGAAACGAGTCATCAAATGGCTAACTATAACTTGTGTATTTGCGATAGGTTTTGTAAATCTCCAGGCTCAATCGATCAACTTTAAGCATTATGGTATTGACGAAGGACTTATCCATCCTTCAATTTATACTATTAATCAAGATAATAACGGTTTTCTATGGATAGGAACTGGGGAAGGATTATGTCGTTTCGATGGGATAAAATTTTCACGTCCTGCCACCAAAGATACTTTAGTCGGTGCCTATACCAGTTTTTGTTTTAGAAGTAGCAATGGTACCATCTGGGTGGGCTATGATGATGGTAGTGTTTTTTCTATTGAAAACCTCCGTCTGAAAAAAATGTACCGTAATACCAATGCTCCAAGCATGATAACATGGATAACAGAATTATCCAATGGCACTATACTGGTTGCCACCCAGTCAAATGGAATTCTTTCATTTACTAATGGTTCTCAATCCTTCCTTAAACTAAATGATTCAAAGATTATATATACCGTTGAAGAAATTGATCCCAATCGCCTGCTGATTGGTTGCAACGATGGACTCTGGATTGCTCGAAAAAATGGAGAACTCTCGTATACATATGATACAAAAATTAATGCAATTCCAGAAACGAAGATCAACTGCATCATCCGTAAAAAAGACAGTAAAGGATTCTGGATTGGTACATCCGATGCGGGGTTATATCAGCTTTTTACTCCAAACCTACAGTCACAGCCTTTTGCAGTAATATCCGATTTGAATAATTCCAACATCCAATGGATACTGGAAGACAAACGAAATAACCTTTGGGTATGTACATTTGGTAAGGGTGTTTTTAAATTTAGCAAAAACGCCACTAACGACCTTTACACCTACGCAAGCCAAATGAATATAAATAATGGCCTGGGTGACAATTATATTAAAACAGCCTTTGAAGATCATGAAGGTAATATATGGCTGGGCACATACAGTAATGGCCTATCGGCCTTAATGGATGAGGCTTTTGCTTTTTACAAATTTACTCCCAATGACATACTTTCCATTACATCGAGCAGCGACGGAATCTGGTTGGGTTCGAGAAATACAATTATACAATTAAAAAACAATACGAACATACCCACCATCCTGAACAGCAAAAATGGAATACCTGCCGATGCTATCACCTCCCTTAGCTTTTCCGACGCACTCACGTTGTGGATAGGAACCGGACATTCGGGGATATATAAAATGACTGGAACCAATAATCGCCCCCAGCCATTTTTCTCTTCCGATAATTCAGTCGAAAATTCCATCAATAAGTTATTATATAACAACAACATACTATGGGCTGCTACCAATGGTGGACTTTTCTCCTTTGACCTTCGTAGCGGAAAAATAAATAAGTACTCCACCGATACCGATCTCCCACACAATAAAATCAATGATGTTTACATCGATTCAAAAGGAAATGTGTGGGTAGCCACGAAAGGTCAGGGGCTTTATTCTGTGTTAACCAATAAACATATAAAAATTGAAGGAGGAAGCGAGATAGAATTTACGGCGATTACCGAAGACAAGAAGGGCAATTTATGGGCAAGCACCTATGGCGACGGTGTCTTTGGTTTTATGCACGATTCTATCATCAATCTTACAGAAAAAAAAGGGCTCAAATCGGACTACGGCTACAGCATTGTTACCGATGAAGAAGGAAGTATCTGGGTAGGTCACCGATTGGGACTTAGCCGTATTGAACCCAACTCCCTTCGAATTATAACCTATAGTACCGAAATTGGTATTCTGGGCGATTGTAACCCATTGGCGGTAAATAAAGATGCTCAAGGGAATATCCGATGGGGAACAACCAATGGCATTATTCTTTATAATTTTCTTTCGCAAAAGCAGCAACAAAAAGTTCCGCCCCCCGTCAACATCACCTCGGTACGAATATCGGATAAAGAATATGATTTTGATAAACCCATTGTTTTACCCTACGGGAAATACCGTATCCGTATTGAATTTGTAGGCATTCATTATCGATCACCCCGATCGGTACGTTACCAATACAAGCTTGAAGGATGGGATATGGCATGGTCGGAATTCAGCGACGCAAACTATGCGTATTATCCCCGACTTGAAGATGGAAAGTATAGATTTCTTGTCCGTGCCATTAATGCAGAAGGCTTAAGTAACGAAAGTCCACTCGAATTGAGTATTACCATCATGCCCCCTTTGTGGAAACGCTGGTGGTTTATTACTCTTGGCATTCTTGCTATAATCAGTTTGCTTTACTTTTATATCAAATATAGGGAACGCAAACAACGTAAATTTCAGGAATATCTTGAAAAACTGCTCGAAGAGCGTACACGTGAGGTAATGCAACAAAAAGAAGTAATTGAAATGAAAAATAGGGACATTACCGATAGCATTACCTATGCACAACGAATCCAGAACAGCATATTACCTTCAATAAAAAAGCTTCAGGAACTTTTCTCGGGCAGCTTTATCTTTTATCAACCCAAGGACATTGTCAGTGGCGACTTTTACTGGTTCGATAAAATCAGCGACAACAAATTTGTGATTGTTTGTGGTGACTCAACAGGGCATGGAGTTCCTGGTGCGTTAATGTCGATGATAGGTACCACGTTGATAAAGGACATATGCAACCGTCCCGATGTTATTTACCCTTCGGACATTCTGGTAAAACTGGACGAGGAAATGCGTATGACCCTTAATCAAAATTTTGAGCAAGCCGAATCGCCGGATGGTATGGACCTAATTGCCTGCGAGATTGACCTGGAAACATACCGGGTAACAATAGCCTCGGCCATGCGACCGGTTATTTTGTATCGCAATGGCGAACAAATATATGTAACGGGAAGTAAGAGCTCTATCGGCGGCATTGTCTATAAAAATGAATACAAAAGCTTTGAAAATCAAAGCTATCAGCTAAGTAGAGGCGACCTTATTTACATGTTTTCCGATGGCTACCCCGATCAGTTTGGAGGACCGCTGGGCAAAAAGTTTAAGATGGTACGTCTGCGTAACCTTCTTGAAGACATACACGATATGCCCATGGAGGAACAGTACTACCAGATTAAAAACAACTTTAATCTCTGGCGCGGTCAGTACGAACAGGTAGATGATGTACTGTTTATGGGGATAAGACTATAATTGCTAAGGTAGCCATCCAGCCCAGGTAAAGAAATCTGAGAAGTCAGCAGGTATCTTCACTGCTTCATCAAAAATACCAAACAAGGTTGAACCACTCCCCGACATTGCGGCATAGAGGGCACCCATTTCATAGAGCTTATTTTTCACCTCCTGCAAAAGTGGATATTTTGCAAATACAAACTGTTCAAAGTCATTCTGAATATAATTTTTCCACTGCTGGATAGGTAATTGGATAAGTTCGCTAAGAGAATTTTCGGGCTTGTGAGGAATTATTCCCTGATAAGCATCGGCCGTAGAAACATTAACAGAAGGCTTGACCAGAAGTAAATATCTCCCCGATAAACTTAGCTCAATAGGTTGTAATATTTCGCCGCGACCTGTGGCATACATAGCCTTATTGTATAGGAAAAAAGGACAGTCACTACCCAGTTGCAAAGCCAACTCTTCCAGGGAAGAAAAGGGAATATTGAGATTTAGCAGGCTATTGAGCGCAAGCAAAGTATGGGTAGCATCGCTTGATCCACCCCCCAATCCCGCTCCAAAAGGTATGTGCTTGTATAGATGAATTTCGAGTGCGGGAACCTGGTAACGTTCGGCAACAAGCGTATAGGCACGCACACAACTATTTTTTTGAATAGGCGCATCGATGGGCAATCCATAATTGAAAAATCTCACCCCTTCCCCTTCAGTTGTAATAATCTCAAGGACATCACAGAGAGGGACGGGATAAAACACTGTCTCCAGATTATGGTATCCATCGGCACGTTTTTCAATTACATGCAAACCCAGGTTAATCTTTGCGTTTGGAAAAACTATCATACTTTGTAGTATAAAAATCGTAGCTAATGTGTATTTTTTACGTAGTTAAGAAATTGCTTTTTAATGCTTGAAAGTGTAATTTTGACACATCAAAAATTTTGTTTTTCTCGTAGTAGATTTGGGTTTAAGTTAGTTTGTGTGTGTTGCATCGCTGTTGATCAGCGATGCTTATTTTTTTATCCGTAACAAACGAAAAATTTCTTTTAATACTGTTTCAACAGAAATATCCTTGTTGAGAAAAACATCGGCATTAAGCCATTTCCTTTCGCGTTCCGATTCAGAATTAAAGGAGATACCCGTAACGGTAGATACCGATGATACCAAAATCACAGGTAGCAAGGGATATTGTTTACGCAAGCGATACGCCAGTACAAAACCAGTATCATCGTTTTGCCTCAAACAATCAATTACAGCGATATCTATTCCATTGATTTGGGCTAATGTTAAAGCTTCTACCGGATCGGCAGTTGCGAAAACATCAAAACCCATCGGCTTTAAAGCCTCCATAAGCGTACTACGGTAATCCTGTTCGTAATCGACTAAAAGCACCTTCTTATTCATCCGAAAATATTTTTAAATGTTTTTTAAATCGGTCGGATGGAACTCGCATGTGATCTGTTTTCCTTCACGTAGGCAAACAGGCAGAAAATTATCCTCATGCTCATATATCTCTGATAACAATACTGCATTCCAAGAACGCCAAACCCAAAAACATAAACGTTTAGTAACATCACAAACAACAAGTTAAATAAGCACTTCGCGTTTAACAAAATAGGTATGCAATCGTTCATGAAACTCAGAAGGCATGGGGGCATTTAAATAATTGTCGTAAACGTCTTTCAGCAACGTATTGTGATGCACCCATTTTACAGTATCTTCTTCGGCCCACTCGAGTAAGGATTTTATGCTTCGTTTCTCGGCCTCCTTTGACCACGACAGTGGAAGTCCCCCACCCCCCATGCATCCATTGGTACAGGCCATTACCTCGACAAAATGCACATCATCACGGTTACTTAACTGTTGAATCAAGACATTAACATTAGACAGCCCATTGATTACGGCAATTCCAAGCTTATAATCCCCTATTTCGACCTGAAACTCTTTATAATCCTTATTAATCATCCTGGGCACAGAAAAGTTAGCAGCAAAAGGTTTGCCTACTAAAAAGTGACTTAATGCTTTCAGGAATACTTCTGTGGTACCTCCACTTATATTTACCAATTTTCCTGCCACACTTGCAGTCGATGCTACTTCTTTCTCTTCAATTTCGGCCACAATCCGATCAACATCAATACCGTACATTTTAATCATTCGAATAAACTCTCGTACTGTGATTACCGAATCGACATCGGAAATACCCATCAGGGTCATCTGGGGTCGTGAAGCCTCAAACTTAGCTGCCGTGCAAGGAAGAATGGATACCAGATAAATATCTTCGGGGAGTAAAGATTTTTGCCTTGCGATAACATGCTTGGCTACAACCCCTGAAATCTGGGAAAAAGATTTAGAAGTACACAAATTTTTTATTAAACCCTCATGGGTTTGTTCCACATATTTTACCCATGCCGGACAGGAAGATGAAAACATAGGAAATGGTCCATTTTCACGAAGACGTTTGATAAAATCACCACACATCTCTACGATCATGATGTCGGTAGCCAACGAGGTATCGAACACTATTTCAAAACCAATTTTTCGAAGAATATTCTGTATGACTGCATTAACATTTTTAGAGGTTTTAAAACCAAAATATTCGGCAATAATAGCCGATACCGCCGGCGAATAGGTTACTGCCATTTTTTTATGAGGGTCATGAAAAAACACCTGCATTTCGGAGAAATTGACCCTATCACTCAGGGCGGCTGTTGGGCAAACTTTCAGGCATTGTCCACAAAATACGCAATTGGAAGAGTTGATAGGTTTTTCGAGCGCAGGACGAACAGAAGTAGCTACCCCACGTCGTATAAAACTAAGCACCGAAACACCCATCTGTTCGGTACATACCCTGATACATCGTCCACAAAGAATGCATTTAGAGGGTTCGTGAATGAGTGCAATACTCGACCTGTCCAGAAACGTTGTATTTTTTTGTCCAGTAATACGGCGCTCACGTACATGCATATCTTCGGCATGCTGTTGCAACTCACAGTTTCCATTACGCTCACAGTACAGGCAATCGTCGGGATGATTCGCCAGCAGAAGTTCTATGATAGTTTTCCGGGCAAGCACTACCCGGGGCGAGTGGGTTTTAATTTTCATCCACTCCTCAACCTTAAAGGAACAAGCAGGAATAAGCATATCGCGCCCCTCGAGTTCAACCACACATAAACGACACATTCCTGTTGGCACAAAATCCTTCATGCTACAAAGGGTCGGAACCTTAATGCCTATCCTGTTGAGCACCTCGAGGATGGTTTCCCCTCGCTTAACCTTTACAGGTTTGTTGTTAATTTCTATTTCAAAGGTCATATCCTATTGTATAAGGATTGCATTGAATTTACAGGCGTCGACACACTTGCCGCAACTAATACACAATTCTTCAATGATATAATACGTCGAACGAAGCGATCCTTTAATAGCCTCGGTCGGGCATTTAGGAACACAAACCCCACAACCCGTACATGCTTTTGGGCTGATGGAATAACTTCGTAATTGTTTACACACATTGGCACTACACTTACGCTCGTATAAATGCTCTTCGAAATCGGATTTAAATTTTTGCAAAGCACTCAGGACAGGTGTAGCAGCCGATTGTCCCAAACCACATAACGACGTAGTACGCATTACGTCCGCTAATGGTTCGAGCTGCATAATGGCTTTGATACGTTCGATGGGTGCAGATTTGTATAATGGATCGGGTTTTCGCGTAAGCTTATCGAAAATTTCCGATAATCGTCGAGTACCTTCACGACAGGGAATACATTTTCCACAACTTTGGTGTTGCATAAAATGGCTAAAGTACCGAAGCGTATCCACGATACAGTTATCTTCATCCAACACCACCATACCCCCCGACCCCATCGACAGTCCTGCCTGTCGAAGCTCGTCAAATCCTATGGGTATATCCATTTCGCTTTCGGTAAGGCAATGTCCAATTGGGCCACCCAAAAAAATTGCCCGCAAGCGTTTATTATCCTTGATACCCCCAATGATATCGAAAATAATTTTACGAAGTGTAGTTCCCATATTGACTTCAACCACACCGGTATATTTAGTTTTTCCCGATATGGCAAAAATTTTCGTACCCTTACTCTGTGCAGTACCTATCGCAGCAAACCAGGCCGGCCCGTTTTGAATAATAGCGGGGACATTAGCAAATGTTTCGACATTATTGACTACCGTAGGTTTTTTAAACAATCCTTGCGCAGAAGGATATGGGGGTTTGGTTTCGGGCATACCACGTTTACCTTCAATACTGGCAATCAAAGCAGTTTCTTCGCCACACACGAAAGCTCCCGGACATTTTTTAATGGAAATATCGAGGCTAAAACCACTGTTCAAAATATTTTGTCCCAGCAATCCTTTTTCTCTTGCCTGTCGGATAGCTTGTTCTAACGTCTGTATTGCAATAGTATATTCCGTACGGATGTAAATATATGCTTTTGTAGCACCCACAGCATAGGCAGCAATAGAGATGCCCTCAAGCACTCGGTGGGGATCCCCCTCAATGATAGCTCTGTCCATAAAAGCACCGGGGTCGCTCTCTTCGGCATTGCATATCACATATTTCTGGGCTGCATTGCTATACAAAACTGATTTCCATTTTCGTCCCGTAGGAAAACCTCCTCCCGAACGCCCACGAAGACCGCTTTCCTCTATTAAATCGCACACCTCGGCCGAAGTATACACGGATATAGCTTTTTGAAATGCCTTATAGCCCCCCGCAGAAAGGTACTCTTCGATATCGAAGGGATTTATTTTGCCACAATTGGCAAGCACCACCCTATTTTGCAAGGAAAAAAATGGAAGTTCTTCGACGAAGGGGACATTATTCCATGGCGAAAGTGCTTCATCCCTATATTGCGCAAAAGCGTATTCTTCGGGAAGAATTTGATGGAAAAGATCGTCAAGAATAGGAAAAACTTCACTATGATGAACATTTTTCAACAACAAACGACAACGACCTGGAAGATGAACTTCCACCAGAGGCTCAAGACTACACAAACCCAAACAGCCAACCCTTACACAGTTTGCTGAAATACTCCGCTCGGAAAGATATTGCTGGATAGCCTCAAAAGTTCTATTTGCACCAGCAATAGTTCCACAGGTTCCCATCCCCACCTTAATGGACGGAACCGTAACATGCCGTCGATAAATTTGTGTGCTATCCAAATCAGCAAAAGTTGCCATAATATTTTGCGTTAACGCAGGTTTTCTTCAAGGCGGATATTCTCAACTATTTGACGTAACTGATGAAGTGTTACATGCGTGTAAAACTCACCATTGACAGCGACAACGGGCGCTTGAGCACACCCACCCAAACAACCTGCTACCTCCAGGCTAAAAAGTCCATCGTCGGAGATTTCACCATCCTTTATGCCCAACATCGATTCCAGTTCCTCCAGTAATGTTGAGGTTCCAAACAAATAGCAAGCAGTACCATAACAAATTTGAAAATGATACTTACCCTGACGAACAAATCGAAATTGATTATAAAAAGTAGCAACCCCATAAATAACGCTGGATGGGACACGAAGATATTCTGCCAATTTTTTCACTGCCTCCTCGGATATAAAACCCCAACGATGCTGTATCTCTTGCAACGCTGGAATCAAATACTCCTGCCTTCCTGCAGGATATGTTTTCAACAGCGAATCAATATTGTCATCATGCATGATCGTCGAGTTAGCAGAATAACAAAATTAATATCCTTCTACGAAATCAAATATGCCTAAGCAAGGTTTTTGCAAAGTTTAGAATCATTTTAAGTTGTGATAATTCTAAACAACTTACCACGAACAATGGATGGACATGAATTGAGATGGGATTCTTTTTCAAATCAAACGATTCGAAAATTAAATGGTAACAATACTAACCTACCGCATTGAATTTGGTGGGGTGAAGTGACAGAAACGAATCGGGGGTTTGACCCATTAAAAAGTATTCAAAACTTACTTTTTCTTTTAACCTTAACCCAAAACTTCAAGGTGGGGCACATTTTTAGGATTAAAAAAATTTAATTCCGTAAGCGAGAATAAATCCCTACAAAACATGAACACGAAACAAAAACGAGGACATTGAACCCTAAAATTCTGGCTTTAATTCAACTGATGTAAAAATTTTATAGCCTCGCCATAATTAAGATTTGCGGCCTTCTTCATGTCATCAAGCGCTTCATCCGTATCCTGCAGATATAATCGGGCTATACCTCTATTGTAATATGCTTTGGCATATTGAGGATTAAGTTCAACCGATCGGTTGAAACATTCAATGGCTAAATCCAGTTCGTTGCGACACAGGTAAACGATACCCAGATGATTGTAGGCCTCATAACAGGAAGAATCCAATGCAATAGCTGTCTTAAAGTCACGAATTGCCTTAGCGTATTTTTGCATTTTGGTATATACTATCCCACGAAAATCGAATACGGTACACGTATTGCCACCGAGGCTAATAGCCCGATTACAATACATCAAGGCCGAATCGAGCATATTGTTATTATAATACATCTCAGCCTGCTGCATAGCCAACTGTACCGACGAATCTCCTTTCTCGGTAGTCTGCGATTGTATCCCTTCCACCGACAACGAGAATATAGCAACCAACCCGACTAACCCTGTGAGATAGGATTTCATTTGTTAGATATAATTTTAATATCTGACAACAAAGATAATATCAAAACCATCCGTCTTCACCGGGCAGACAATGATTTAACTTACCCATTAAAATGATATTTAACAGCTATGTTTAGTCCAGCACGGATCGGATAAAGCCTCGGATGTTTTCTTCCATTTTTCCAGGCTGCTCAAGTGTTCGAATAAAGGCAGTGCCAATAATTCCCCCCCGTGCAAAGCGGCAAGCAGTTGAAAAGGTCTCTTTATCGCGAATACCAAAACCCACCATGACCGGATGTTTCAGATGCATCGAAGCAAGGCGTTGGAAATAGGGCTCCGACGCATTTAAGGATTTACTTCCTCCCGTAGTAGAGTAGCTTGATACGGCGTAAAGAAACCCTTCCGTAACACTATCGATATATCGGATACGTTCCTCAGAAGTCTGGGGGGTTACCAGTAAAACATGGTAAAGCCCATAGTTACGTGCCACTGGCTGGTATAGTTGCCGGTACTCTTCTACAGGCAAGTCGGGGATAATAAAACCGTCGACGCCAACCTCCGCACAGCTTTTACAAAATTTTTCAAACCCATACTGATACACAGGATTAAAATATCCCATGAGCAATACAGGGATATGAATGGTCGAACGCATATTTTTCAATTGATCAAAAAGCAACGAAAGTGACATTCCATTTTTTAATGCCACAGTACTGCTGTGCTGAATGACAGGACCATCGGCCAGAGGGTCGGAGAATGGCATACCCAGTTCTACCATATCGGCTCCATACTGTTGTACCCACTGGAGTATCGGCATGGTATCGTCGAGCTGAGGAAAACCGGCCGTAAAATAAATGGAAAGTATCTTTTTGTTGTTTTGAGTAAAAACATTATCAATACGGTTCATTTTTATAATCAATTAAATACGATATTGCTACATTATTTTTGCATGTGACGGATGTAGGTATCCATATCCTTATCGCCACGTCCCGAGATATTGACCACCACCCTGTCGGTAGGGTTCAACTTAATTTTATTAAGTGCAGCCAGGGCATGCGCCGATTCGAGAGCAGGAATAATGCCTTCGAGACGAGTAAGCTCAAAGGCAGCGGCAAGCGCCTCTTCATCGGTTGCGCTCAGGATTTGAGTTCGACCTATTTCGTACAAATAAGCATGCTGCGGGCCAATACCAGGATAATCCAAACCAGCTGATATGGAATAAGGCTCAATAATTTGTCCATCAGGCGTTTGGAGCAGGTATGTTTTGGCACCCTGAATAATACCAACGGTACCCCGTGCGATAGAGGCTGCTGTTTCGGGGGTATCGATACCTTTTCCTGCCGCTTCGACGGCAATAAGCTGCACCTGCGGGCGATCGAGATAATGATAAAATGCACCAATAGCATTGCTACCCCCACCGATACATGCCAGGATATGGGTTGGATTTTCATCGCCTGTGAGTTCCTTCATTTGCCATTGTATTTCTTCGCTGATGATGGCTTGTAAACGCGCTACCATATCGGGGTATGGATGGGGTCCCACGACCGAACCAATCAGGTAGTAGGTATCCTCGGGGTTGCTAATCCAGTCGCGTAAAGCTTCATTACCAGCATCCTTAAGGGTTTTGTTGCCACTTACTGCAGGTACTACTTCAGCGCCCAACATTTTCATGCGTAGTACATTGGGCATTTGCCGCTGCACATCTGTTTCGCCCATATACACCACACACTGCATATCCATGAGGGCACATACCGTTGCCGTTGCTACTCCATGCTGGCCAGCTCCGGTTTCAGCAATGATTCGCTTTTTCCCCATCATTTTAGCAATGAGTATTTGCCCAATGGTGTTATTAATCTTGTGCGAACCTGTATGATTCAAATCCTCACGTTTCAGAAAAATCTGGGTGTTGTACCTCTGCGAAAGACGCTGTGCATGATATAAGGGCGAAGGACGTCCGACATAATGCTTTAATAGTCGGCGATACTCACGCTGAAATGATTCACTGTCGATGATAGAACGATAGCGTTGTCGTAACTCTTCAACATTGTGATGAAGCATTTCGGGAATATAAGCTCCCCCAAATTGGCCAAAAAAGCCATTCTCGTCTGCAAAATAGTTTGTCATAACTGTTCAATAAAACTTTTCAATAAACTAATATTTTTGACACCCGCCTGTATTTCAAACCGACTATTGACATCGATAGCATAAAATTGTGGATGGTGAAAAAGTCGAATTTCATGAACATCGGCTGCACTCAGCCCACCACTTAGAAAAAAAGGCAATGGGATATCGTATTGCTGAAGGATAGTCCAATCGAATTTGCTGCCACTGCCCCCATGCTGGGACGTTGGCGTATCAAACAGTAAAAAGTCGCATACCTGCTGATAGCTCTGTAACTGCGATAGATTACTTTTATTGGCAGCAAAAGCCTTGATAATTGGAATCCCTATGTTTTTTAATGCAAAACAAAATTCGGGATTTTCCGAACCATGCAACTGAACCAAATCGAGTTGGTAACGGTCGAATGCCATTTTAATTGCATCGAGCGTAGCATCGACAAAAACACCCACTCTTTTAATAGGCTTTGGGACAAGCTGTACGTTTCGTGCAGGCATTTCTCCAACATATCGTTTTGAATGTGGATAAAAGATAAAACCGATATAATCAATAGGTAATTGGCAAAGCAGGCGAATATTCTCCTCCTCACGCATGCCACATACTTTTATTTTAATTTTACCTTCCATAGCGCCCATTACATGGTAAGTGCATTCATAAAATCTCTACATGCCGCATCCGGCGAAGCATGTTTCATAAAAAATTCGCCAATAAGAAAAGCATCGAAGCCTGCATTGGCCAGAAGTTTAGCCTCCTCGACCGAATGAATACCGCTTTCGGCAATTTTAAGACATCCTTCTGGCAATAGTTTACATATCTGCTGCGAGTGATTGAGATTGACCTCGAAATTTTTTAAATTCCGATTATTTACACCAACCAGCCGAGCCTTGGGGGGTAATTTTTCAATCTCGGAAGCATCGTGAATCTCGAACAAAGATTCAAGTCCCAACGATGAAGCCAGCTGAGAAAGGTCGTACAATTCCACGCTGGAAAGGCATGATGCGATGAGCAGGATAACATCGGCGCCCATGGCTTTTGCCTCGTAAACCTGGTAAGCATCCACAATGAAATCCTTGCGTAAAATGGGAACCGAAACTTGCGAACGAATAATTTTTAAGTCATCCGGGCTACCCCCAAAGTATTTTTCATCGGTAAGAACCGAAATGCCTGCCACTCCGCAATTCATATATCCGAGGGTAGTATTTACCACATCGGCCCGATCGTTGATAATACCCTTTGAAGGAGATTTTCGTTTAAATTCTGCTATTACGGCTACACCACGCTTACGTTCAATGTTTTCAATCAGCGAAAATGTCGATCGGTGAAAATACGCTGATTTTTTTAGCTCATCGAGCGGCATTTGCTGTTTTTTCCACTGTAGTTCCTGTTTTTTGTAAAGTATTATCTCGTCGAGAATAGACATAAGCAATGCAATTTATTGTAGTTCCAACAGTTTTTTTAAGGTAGCCAGTGCTTTCCCATTAAGCAAAGAATCTTTAGCAACATCTATGCATTGAGCAAGTGATTTTTCAGGCTCCAGACAATGAATACCCACGGCACTATTGGCAATCACCACATTGGTTTGTTCGGGTGTGCCTTTTCCTTCAAGGATCTTCATAAAAATTTCGACCGATTCATCAACGGTAGCACCTGCAGCCAATTTATGAGGTTCAACCTTCGGAAAACCTAAATCTTCGGGATGGTATATTTGCTCCCAGGTACGCCCAACCAATTTAAAAGGCCCAGTGAGCGATATCTCATCATATCCATCAAGGCTAAAAAGGATGATGTAATTTTTGTCGGTCTGTTGATACAAATAATTGTACATACGCATCAATTCAAGGCTAAAAACGCCCACCATTTGATTTTTAGGGAAAGTAGGATTGATAAGCGGACCGAGTATGTTAAAAAAGGTTCTAACTCCCAGGTCTTTTCGAACGGGTGCCACATTTTTCATGGCAGGATTAAAGAAGGGAGCATGCAGATAACAAATACCTGCAACCTCAATTTCCTTTTTCAACTTAGCTTCTTCGGCTGAAAATTTATAGCCCAATTTTTCCATGATATTGGACGAACCACAACCCGAGGAAACGCCATAATTTCCATGTTTGGTTACCTTATAACCAGCGCCAGCAACCACAAACGACGAAAGGGTGGAGATATTAAAGGTATTTTTGCCGTCACCGCCTGTACCACACAGGTCGATAGTTGGGTAACCATCAAGACGCACAGGAATACAAAGTTCGAGCAGGGCATCGCGAAAGCCGGCCAATTCGTCGAGTGTAATATTACGCATCAAATATACGCTCAAAAAGGAGGCAATTTGCGAATGATTATATTCACCCTTAGCGATATTGGTAAGCACCATTTTGGCTTCTTCTCTACTGAGGGTCTTGTGTGAGTAAAGGTAATTTAGAATATTTTTCATGGTTAACAGTATTTTAGTTGACCAGGTTTATTGGTGAAACAAATGTAAAAAGGGCATCAATTGCTTGTTGCAGAAACGGACGTTATTATGTTGAGTCATTGTTCCAAATTTTTAGCCGAATGAAAAAGCCAGTTGGCAATAATTTTTTCCCCAAAAGGGGTCAGGATGCTTTCAGGGTGAAACTGAACTCCTTTAACATCGTAGGTTTTGTGGCGTGCAGCCATTATCTGTCCTTGTTTATCGATAGCGGTTACCTCGAGGCAATCGGGTAGTTGGTTACGACTAACAATCCAGGAATGATATCGACCTGCATCAAAAATTTCGGGCACCCCTTCAAAGATGGGCTCATCGTTTACCGTTTGAATGATGGTAGTAGCCACCCCATGATATACCTGATTAAGATTTTCGAGCTGTGCGCCAAACACTTCACCAATGGCCTGCAGCCCCAGGCAAACTCCAAAAATGGATTTTTCGGCAGCCCAGCGTTGAATTACCGGTTTTAATATACCTGATTCATCGGGAAGACCAGGACCCGGGGATAAAACAATTTTGTCGAAATCTTTAAAAAAATCAGGTTCAACTTCATCATTACGTACTACAACGATTTTCTGCCCCACAATTTTTTCAATGGCATGAACCAGGTTGTAGGTAAATGAGTCGTAATTATCGAGTACAACAATTTTCATGGTAATCATTATAAAATATTTGCGGTGATACATAAAAACATGATCACATTGTTTAAATTTTTTCGGCCAGAACAAGCGCCTGTTTAAGGGCAGCCAGTTTATTGTTTACTTCGGCCAGTTCGCTTTCTTCTTTGGACTGCTGCACCACTCCAGCCCCCGCCTGATAGAAGAGGATATTATTTTTACTCAGGAAAGATCGAATCATGATTGCATGATTACAATCGCCGTTAAAGCCGAAATAGCCAAGACAACCGCCGTAGTATCCTCGTCGACTTCCCTCGTATCGATCGATAAGTTCCATAGCCTTATATTTAGGTGCTCCCGAAAGAGTCCCTGCTGGAAACGAATCGGCAAGTACTTTGACAGGATTATAATCCTGCGGTAGAATACCGGATACCACAGACACCATGTGCAATACATGGGAATAATACTGAATTTCACGATATGTTTCGACCGTAACGTTAGTAGCATTGCGGCTCAAATCGTTGCGAGCTAAGTCGACCAGCATTACATGCTCTGCATTTTCCTTTTTGTCCTGAGCAAGCTGTTCGGCCAGTTGCTGATCGTACTTATCGTTACCGGTACGTTTAAAAGTACCTGCTATGGGATGGATGTAAGCTTTACCGCCCTTAATTTCCAGTTCAGCTTCAGGGGAAGATCCAAAAATCCGAAAGTTGCCATAATCGAAATAGAAAAGGTACGGTGAAGGGTTAATGGAACGCAGCGCTCGATAAACATTGAAATCATCGCCAGTATAGGTTTGGGCGAAGCGTCGCGAAAGCACAATTTGAAATACATCCCCTCGCATACAACTTTCCTTGCCTTTCCTTACCATCTCCATATACTCTTCATCGGTTTTATTAGACACCTCATCGCTATTGGCTTTAAAAGGGTACACTGCAAAGGTTCGGCTGTTGAGCAAGGTTTCAATATGTTCCATCTCCGACACACCTCCATCAGGAATATTTTCAATAAGAATAAGTTGATTGTGAAAATGATTCACGGCAATGATAAATCGATAAAATGAATAGAATACTTCGGGGATTCTTCTTTCTTCCTCGATAGTTGACGTCAAACGGATATTTTCGAAATGTTCAATGGCATCGTATGCCACATATCCAAAGATACCATTTACAGGCACTGGATCACCTTCACATACAAAAGCCATCCTGAACGCATTGAGCCGTTGCACCACATTAGCTTCAGGTGAAACATGGGTAATAGCCACATTACCATTGGGGAAGGATTCTACAATTCGATTTTGTTCTACTTTGAAGGTAGCCAGGGGTTTGGCACAAATAAACGACCAACTGCCCTTTGCGCCATGGTAGTCGGAACTTTCCATCAGGACAGAATTGGGAAAAATGTCACGAAGCTTCAGGTATATACTTACCGGCGTAGTGGTATCGGCAAGTATCGACTTTGAAATGGTGTGAATTTTGATCCGCATAACTTAAAATTTTATTATTTTTCAAAGGCCGAAATACAAACTAAAAAAGGCTTACCGTGATTTGGTAAGCCTTTTTTTGATGCTTTTAAGACAGCAGCAGGGCTATCCCTCCTCACGGTTGAGAAGAAGAAAACGCCACCACCACCATATGTTATTCCGTCTGTTATTCATTTTTTGCTCTGTTTTTTGCAAAGAAAACACATTTTTTGAAAAATTAAAAATCTTCTTTCAAAAATTTTATGTTATAGCTGCCAAACTATATTTTTTCAATATCTGATTGCTTTAGCCAGCCATTGTTGCCATCGGCAATTCGAATTCGCAACCACTCCCCGACCTGATCGACTATCCATACCTTGGTACCCTCGTGAATGACGAACAATTCGGTACCATTTTCGTCAGGTGAGCTCTTAACCGTAACTGTTGGCGCCATGACGATAGCTGTATTGTGAGCGGTACGTTCTTTTTTCAAGGACAGGCTATGCGAAAATGAAACCACGCTCACCAACAGCAGGAAAACAGAAAAGTAAAAGCTTATTTTTTTTAATGCATAGGATGAAATAAATAGGTAAACAGCTATTCCGATAAGCATAAGAACAAAAGTGGAAAGACTAATGATTGCCCATACATCGGACGAAAACAGGTAGGAAAAAGATCGCCACCAGCGCTTAAGGAAAAACTCGGGTAGTACATTAATTTTATCCACTACCATAGTTTGTGCCAGTTGCAGGTTAAAATTAATTTCGTCATCGTTAGGCTTGAGAAGCCTTGCCCTTTCGTAATTTAAAATAGCCTTAGGAATATTTTTCGCCTTATAATAGGCATTTCCGAGATTATAGTACAGTTCAGCCGATTCGTAACCCTGACTCAGGATACCTTCATATACACGCACTGCGCTGTCGTACTGAGCTGCTGTATATAATTGATTGGCTCGAGCAAATTCCTTTTTAGCCACATCATTGGACATACCAATAGCCGATATTAGGCTAAAAAACAAAAGGCAAACCAAAGTGATTATATTTCGCCAGTTCATTGTTTTCATTTTTTAAAGTTTTGCTCAAACTTACTGATAACCCCGATAGCGTTTTGGTACACCTCCTGCATTTGACTGCTACCCTGAGCTGGTGCATATCGAGCAAACTCGCAATGGTCGATCAACCTCATCATTTCATCGACCATATCGTTTGAAATATTATGCAATGAAGCTACCTCGTAAACTTTCTCACGCGACAGGTCGGCAAGCGGTATATTGAATTTATCGCTTACATACCCCCACAATGCCTTCAGTACGTTTTCATAAAATTTTTCTTCGTGTTGTGCCTCAAGATTTTCTTTGGCAGTTTGTAAACGTTTGATAGCTATCTTATTGGCCTTTCGCAGTTTTACAGTTGCCACATCGGCATTGGCCTTAATTTGTTTTCGCATAAGCCATACAAAAAGACCAAATAACAACAGCGAAAGGGCATACATTGCATCAAACAGGGGCTGAACAATCAAAAACTCGCCCTGACGATTTAGTACAAGATTTTTTGTCTTAATGAATTGAATATCTTTCCCTAAAAACCTTACATCTTCCTTATTGACTCCCTGGACAATAGTAGTTTTTCCCTCATCAGGGCTTCGCTCGACATTAATCACAAGTTCCCCGCTTGAAGCAGTTTTGTACTGCTTGCTTGACAAATCGAACCAGGTAAATTCAATGGGTGGAATTTTAAAAACACCTGAATGACGTGGGATAATGAGATATTCAAAGGACTTAGTACCCTCAATGCCATTTAGGGTAGCCTTAGTATTAGCAGTAACCTTAGGATCGTAGGTTTCGAAATCAGAAGGGAATTTTATATCGAAAGGCTGAATTATTTTCAGGTTTCCATTGCCCGAAATGGTAATTTTAAGATTAATAGCGTCGTTGGTTTTGACGTTTTGCTTATCGAGCGAGACATTGAAGGAATAATTACCCACTGCTCCCTTAAAACTGGCTGGTGCATTAGCGGGCAGGGCTTTTACGGTTATTTTAACAGGTTTACTGCTAACTTTCTTTCGAATTTCTTTCACCTGTGGACCCCAGAAATCATCCCATATGCTACGGGGTCGGCGCGAGACAGGCACCTGGACTATGGCCTGTAATGAAAATGGATCGATAGTTATTTGACCAGCATTTTGCGGAATAAGTACCATTCGCTGTAAAACGCCAGTACCATATACCTGTCCATTTATTACCTCCCGTTCGAGTCGTTGAAGAGGCGGAGTTTCAATATCCTGACGATAAAAACCATTAAAAGAAGGATAGTCAACTTTTTCGATGCTTGATAAATTAAGTCGGGTATATAGCTTGATGGTAGCAATTATTTTTTCACCCTGATAAACATTAGTTTTGTCGACAAGTATACGCACAAATAGGTCGTCGTTCCCGGCCTCAGCCACCACTTCATCCTGATCGTTGGAGGAAGAATTTACCCCCGAGGGCTGTGATGAAGTTGCTGGAGAAGAACCAGCCGAAGCCTTTCCCGATGCAACCACCTCAATAGTTAGGCTGTTGGAAAGATACGACTTACCATCTACCGTTGCCTTTGCCGGATCGATGGTAAAAGTACCGGCTTTGGTAGCTGTAAAATAATAACTGTAGCTATAGGTGACACTTTGTGTAACCTTACCGTTGATAAACTGTATGCTGGTACTACTCGATTGGCTGGGACCACCTATCAGGCTAAAGCCCTTAAATTCTGGAGGGCGAAAACCCGAAGGCTGTGCATTGATAGTATAGGTAATCTCAAATTGTTCTCCTACCTCTACTACCCGTGGGCCACTGGCGGTAAACTGAATATTATCAGCCCACAAGGTATGAAGTGAAAGTAAAATACCTACTATCGAAGAAATATACTTCATGGAATACATTTTTTACATCATCCGTTTATCAATTCTATCAAAATTTTTACCAATCTTTATCCGGACGTACACGTGCTCCTTTTGCCTGCTGCTTTTTTACTTTGTCCTGGGTGTTGTTCTCATCGTTCTGGATGGCTTCCAACAACTGATTGGCCTGTTCTTTAGTCATTCGATTCCCCTGGGGTTCTTGCCCCTCCCTATTTTTATCGGGGTTATTTTGCTGAGGTTTGTTTCCTTCATTATTTTTATTCTGATCCTGATTTTGATTTTGATTCTTATCCTGGTTATTATCTTTGTTTTGATTCTGATTATTCTGATTATTCTGATTCTGTTGATTGTTTTGCGAATTGTTTTGATTCTGTTGAGGAGGATTTTTTAACAATTTCTGGGCAAGAGCAAGGTTATATTTTGTTTCGAGGTCGCGTGGGTTGATTCTTAGCGCTTGCTTATAAGCCTCAATGCTTTCTGCAATTTTTTTCGATTGCAGTAAAGAATTGCCCATGTTGTGATATGCTTTTGCAAGGTCGTTTTTTGCCAATCCACCTGTACCAATTGCCTTCTGGTAGGCTCCAATGGCTTCCTCAAATTTGTTTTGACGATATAGCGCATTACCCAGGTTGTACAGACCTACAGCAAAATTGTCATTTTTTTCCAATCCCTTGCGGTAAAATATTTCTGCGTCATTGTAGTTTTTGTGTTCATAGGCTGTATTTCCTTTTCGAACGAACTTTCTTTCGGACTTCTGTCCCTGTGCAGGAATTACAAAGCAGGCTAATAGTAAAACTATCATCCCAAACGTAATGCTTCGAAGTTGACGCATAAGAATCAAGATATTATGGCAATGGGTATTCAAGTGCAAAAATTTCATGATCACTCCCTCCCACCTGCTTTTTGATTAAAACTATTCAGCGTAAATTCAAAAAGCTTGAAATTAGACCATCGTTGGCTCTTCCGCTCCATTATTATTATTTCGACAAGCAAAAGCAGCAAGGCCATGACAAAAAAATACATAAACTGATCATTATAATCGGAATAGATTTTGGCCTCGTACTCTTTTCGATTGATTTTTTTCAGCTTATCAAATAGGTTGTTGATACCAGCCTGGGCATTATTCCCAGGGATATATTCACCTCCACCAACAGCTGCCATTTTAACAAGAGTTTCTTCATCGAGTTTACTGATAATCGTATTCCCCTCCCTGTCCTTTTTAAAATCATAAGGGTTGAGAGGATTCACTGGTATAGGACTACCCTCTGGAGTACCCATTCCAATGGTATAAATAAGTATCCCTTTTTCCTCGTGCAGTTGCTGTGCAAACGACACGGGATCGCCCTCATGATCCTCGCCATCGGTAATCACCACAATTACCTTTTGCAAATCGGAAGGTGTAAAAGATGCTGCAGCCATTTCAAGGGCTTTTTGAATAGCAGTTCCCTGCGTAGGCACAATGTTCGTATTGATATGTGATAAAAACATTTTGGCCGAAACGTAATCGGCTGTAATAGGTACCTGAATGTAGGCATCGCCTGCAAATACGACCAACTCAATTTTATCGTCCTCCAGACGATCGATCAATTTGGATAACACCTGTTTGGCGCGTTCGATTCGGGAAGGTTGAATATCCATAGCATTCATGCTATTCGAAACGTCGAGGGCAATCATAATTTCAATACCCTTACGTTTAACTTCCTGCAACTTTGCCCCCATTTGCGGCCTGGCCAAACCAAGTATTAGAAATGCCAGAGCTGCCAGAAACAGATAAAATTTCCACACTGGCTTTTTTTGTGAAACATCTGGGGTAAGCTGTTCAATTAACGATAGGTCGCCAAACTCGGCCAGTTTTTTCTGTCTTCGCAATCGGATATAATGAAACCAAACTGCCAGTATAGGCAACAAAATGAGAAAATATAGCATGTATGGATAGGCAAACCGAAACATAGTTTAAACTTTAGGGTAAAGAAACCATATAACCTTGTCGTATTGCAAACGAACCAAGCAAAAGAATAAAAGCAGCCATTCCAAATTTAAAAAACTCTTCTTCCCGTTTTTTGTATTCCTTAATTTCGACACGGGTCTTTTCCATCCGGTCAATTTCTTTATATATCTCACGCAATTTTTGATTATTGGTAGCCCTGAAATATTTTCCACCTGTGAGCTGGGCAATTTGCTGCAAGAGGGGTTCATCAATTTCAACTTCCATATCCTGATATTGGGTACCAAAAGGGGTTTGAACCGGATAGGGTGCCATACCGCGTGTTCCAACGCCTATGGTGTAAACTCGAATACCAAATGCTTTAGCTATTTCGGCAGCTGTCATAGGGGCAATACTACCCTGATTGTTTACCCCATCGGTAAGCAGGATGATGACCTTACTGGGCGACTTGCTATTGCGAAGTCGGTTGACGGCTGTAGCCAATCCCATTCCGATGGCTGTTCCATCATCGATCATCCCCATTTTAATGTTCTTCATCAAATTAAGCAGGGTAGCATGATCGGTGGTGAGTGGGCATTGGGTGAAACTTTCTGCCGCAAATACTACCAATCCAATGCGATCGTTGGGACGACCGGCAATAAACTCTGCTCCCACATCTTTTGCTGCCTCCAAACGATTAGGCTTAAAATCTGCAGCCAGCATACTTCCCGAAATATCAAGGGTAATAACTATATCGATACCCTCAGAGGTTACGTTCTTCCACCGATTGGTCGATTGAGGACGAGCTAAGGCAATAATAATCAAAACTAAAGCCAACATTTGTAAAGCAAATGCCAGATGTCGCAACCATATTTTACTACTGGTTGGTACACCTGTCAATCGTTTGATGTCGGAAACCTGAATTGCGGCAGTTGTACTGCGCCACTTCTTCACATACCAGAAAATAACTGGCAGCAACACCAGTAGCAATAAAAATGCTTTGGGATTATCGAAAACTATATGGCTCATAGCTCTTTCTCTTCATGTTGAGTAGACTCAATATTATCTGATAGGGTAAGCATGGTTTTCGATACAAATTGGTAAGCGGTATGCCATGCATTATCGTTTTCATCGGGAAGAGGTTCAGCTTTGGCAAATTTCACAAGGTCGGCCAACTGAAGCATCTGATAAAGTTCGTCCACATTGGTTTTGGGAATATCCGATATTCCGCTAAGGGTCTGATATATTTCGGGGGTTGTGCTTTCCATGGCAGGTACCTTAAAACGATCCTCTATATATGTTCGAACGATATCGGTTAATCGGGAATAATATTCCTTGAAATGACCCTGTTGCCAGAGCTTTGCAGCTTTTAGTTTTTCCAGTTCCCTAAAAGCTACCACATGGGCTGGTTCAACCGGCTTTTCCAAAAATGGAAATAAAGGTTTTTTCTGCTTCCATCGTAAGTAGGCATATACTGCGGCAGCAATGATTATAAGAATAAGCAGGCTAATACCCATAAAGGGAATCAATTCCTTAAAAGTCAGCGGGAGTTTAATAATCGTTTTGATATCGGCAATTTTAGTTAAGTCCTTTACTGGGATGGTATTGACGGTAAGTATTACGGGATCTGAAATAATAGAGTCAGTAGTCCCCTCATAAAGATATGGAAACACAATGGGACCCACCTGATACACGCCACTATCGAAAGAGGTTACCAGATAACGTTGTTGAATACGCAAACGACCGTCAGCCAGTACAGTGGTATCGACAGGGAATAATCTCAAAATCTCTATTTTTCCAGCCAGCGAATCGCGAAAATTGGGTAATGTAACCTTTACCTCGCGAGGTTGTTCCACGGTAACCGTAAGGTAAATCTGGTCGCCAATCAATATTTGGGCAGAGTCGAAACGCGCATCAACCCGAATAGATGGCCCTGCTACCAGTATTTGAATGGGTAGCAGCATAAGAGCATATAACAAAGTAAAAAGATATCGCAGCATAATGGAAAATTTATCGTTTTTCAAACAATTGTATCAGTGGTCGAACGTAATCCTGACCGGTATAAAACATTGCAGAATCAACGCCTGCTTTTGAGAAAGCATTGTTCAAGTTTTCCTGATGCTTAAGCCACCATTTTCGATAATGTTCACGAACAGCTGGGACAGAGGTATCGATCCATTCTTCGTGGCCTGTTTCTGCGTCTTTTATTTTTAGCAAACCCACATTGGGCAGTGCAGTTTCGCGGACATCGATCACCTGTAAAGCAGCTATATCATGCTTGCGATTAGCTATTTTGAGGGCTTCCACAAACTGGAGTTCGTTGGTATCGGAATAATCGATAAAATCTGAAATCACAAATGCGGTACAACGCTTTTTGATTGAATTGGTGAGATATCGTAACGCCTCAGCAAGATTAGTAGTTCGATGATCCGGCTCATAAGCCAGAAGCTCACGAATGATATGTAAGGTATGTTGACGACCCTTCTGGGGTAAAATCACCTTCTCCACCCGATCGGTAAAAAACATGGCTCCAATCTTGTCGTTATTCTGAATGGCAGAAAATGCAAGCACGGCAGCAATCTCTGCAATAAGGTCTTTTTTTAACTGGAGCTGGGTTCCAAAAAATCTCGAACCACTGACATCCACCAGTAACATCACCGTAAGTTCCCTTTCCTCCTCAAAGACCTTTACAAATGGATGGTTAAATCGTGCCGTGACATTCCAGTCAATATTTCGAATATCGTCACCGTACTGATATTCACGAACTTCGGCAAAAGCCATCCCCTTACCCTTAAAGGCACTATGGTATTCACCGGCAAAAATATTTTTGGTAAGCTTTCGTGAGCGAATTTCTATTCTTCGTACTTTTTTCAGTATGTCATTAACTTCTGCCACAGTCTATGTTTTTTGTTTCACCACAATGGTAAAAAACCATTCCTCCTTCTTAAGTTCAACAAAGAAAACCTTATTCTTGTCAACAAATACCCATTTGTTTTCCCCTGCCTTTTTGTAGTATTTGTTCAATTCGTCGATGCGCTGTTTAAGGTTCGAATAATCGCTCATCAACTTTGTGTGCGTACACACATTATTGTTATCGAGAAAAAACAGATAAGTCTCTTCATTATATTTATCGACAAACTTTATGTAGTTAAACGTAGTATTTTTGGCACCCTCATCCAGATCAAAGCCTGGGTTGTTCTTCTGCATGGTTTTAATAATTTCCTGCTTGCTCATGCCAATAAAATTTATTGGCTGTGCCTGAAGCGAGGCTGTAAACAGCAAACTAAGAACGACTGTTTTCATTTTTTTCGGGATTTGATATATAGCCCGAAAGATAATGAATTTTCGCAAAAGAACGAATTTTTTAGGGTACCTCAACCGTATTCAGTATCTCCGTAATAATATCTTCAGTAGTAATATTTTCGGCCTCGGCTTCGTAGGTCAACCCAATGCGATGACGAAAAACATCGTGACATACCGCGCGAACATCTTCGGGTATTACATACCCTCGACGTTTGATAAAAGCGTAAGCCTTAGCAGCAGCGGCTAAATTGATACTGGCACGGGGCGAACCACCGTAGGCAATCATGGGCACAAATTTTTCGAGCCTGTACTCAGCAGGATAACGGGTAGCAAAAACTATATCGAGTATATAACGTTCAATCTTTTCGTCCATGTACACATCCTTGACTACCGACTTTGCCTTTACAATATCCTCAGGTTTAAGTACTGGTGAGGCTTTAGGAAAAGTATGCGCCAGATTCTGCCGGATTATAAGACGTTCTTCCTCCTTTCGAGGGTAAGTAATCACCACTTTTAACATAAAGCGGTCCATCTGTGCCTCGGGCAGAGGATAGGTTCCTTCCTGTTCAATGGGGTTTTGGGTAGCCAGCACCAAAAATGGCTGTGGAAGCTTATGGGTTTCCGAGCCAATGGTTACCTGCCGTTCCTGCATTGCTTCAAGCAATGCACTTTGAACCTTCGCCGGTGAACGGTTAATTTCGTCGGCCAAAACGAAATTGGCAAAAATAGGCCCCTTGCGTACAATAAACTCTTCACTCTTCTGGCTATAAATCAATGTACCTATCAGGTCGGCGGGTAGAAGATCGGGGGTAAACTGAATACGACTGAATTTTGCGTCTATAGCATTGGCCAGCGTATTGATAGCTAACGTTTTAGCCAATCCGGGAACCCCTTCGAGCAGAATATGACCATCGGATAACAACCCTATGAGCAGGCTCTCTATCAAATGCTTTTGCCCTACGATCACCTTATTAATTTCCATCGATAAAATGTCGACAAAAGCACTTTCCTGCTGAATTCGCTCGTTTAGCTCTTTGATGTTGATACTTGTTTGCATAAGTTACTCCATTTCTTTGCATACAAAGTTCCATATTTTCGAACGTTAGCCAAAGCAAAAATTTCTTACCAGTTGTTAAAATTTCTTAATACAATTAATGAGAATTTGTAAAACTTGCACAATGTTGATGCAAATACAGAAATAACAATACTACACCTTCACTTCTTCGTGGTAAAAACCAGTTAACTATGCTATAGCGTTTGATTTTAAAAATAATCCCTACCTTTGCCAGGTTGATGAAAGGACTATGATTCGGGAAGAAGATATACAAAAAGCTGCCGAATACATCCGGGGGGGCAGGTTGGTGGCTTTTCCTACAGAAACGGTTTACGGACTCGGCGCCAATGCCCTGGATTCCATTGCCGTAGCTCGCATCTTTGAACTAAAGCAACGACCCAGTTTTGATCCACTTATCGTCCACATTGCCAGTGTTGACGAAATATATTCCCTGATTAGCTCGAACGACGAAAGGATACTAAAATTGGCAGAAAAGTTCTGGCCAGGTCCGTTAACGATAGTACTTCCTAAAAGTACACGTATTCCCGATATTGTAACATCGGGACTACCCACAGTAGGCATTCGCATTCCCCATCATCCGATAGCCCTGGCGCTCATAAAGCAAGCCCAGGTTCCCATTGCAGCGCCCAGTGCCAACCGGTTTGGAAAGGTCAGCCCTACCACAGCCCAACATGTCAGAAAACATCTGCCTGGCGTCGATTTTATCCTCGATGGCGGAAAAACACAGGTGGGCATCGAATCGACCATCATTAAGCTTAATGATAAAGGGTTCGATATCCTGCGCAATGGTGTTATCACCCGGGAAGAAATTGAAAAAGTAGTTCCCTATGCACCCGAAACAAGAGATAGCAAAACCATTATCGCATCGGGCATGATGCTTTCGCACTATTCGCCCGATAAACCCATTTTTATTCTTTCCGATAAACTTAAGCTTGAAAAAGAAAAAGCAGGACTTATTTCATATACCGGCAAACACACCGAAGGATATAAAAAAGTGATACGAGTTTCACAAAATGGTGATTTACTTGAATATGCTGCAAATCTATTTGCCGCCATTCACCAGCTCGAGGAATCGGATGTGGAATTTATTGTAGCCGAACCGGTAGCAGAAGTAGGTATCGGAATGGCTATCATGGATAGGTTAAAGAAGGCAGCCTATCGGTATCAGAAGGAACAACAAGAAAATAATTGAAACAAATACCCTTCACTTTGAAATAGGTATATGAAATTGTTTTCCTGAAAAAGTACTAAATAAACCATATCCTCCGTCAATATTACTATACACTGTAGCTGGATATTTTTGCCACATATCGTTATGCGAAAAATCCCAATAACTAATACTTTTTAAATATTTGTAAAAATCCTCTGAAATGCTATAAAAAACTATTCTGATGGAATCAGCATAAGTAATTTTGTTATCTTTTGTTAAATACCGGATATTAACCTGCTTTTGAATGGTTGTACAGACTCCATTTATAGTACCATCATCAAATATTGTTCCCAGTTGTGGATAAAAATTGCTGGATGTATTCAAGTATTCTTCTTCCTTTTTATCACTGGCGTAAACATAATACCAAAGAGAGTAGTAATTTGTTTGAGTTTTATTGTCACAAAATTGTGCCTCCAGATATGATGGATAAACGATGCCTGTCAAAAATACGGTATCTACCATAGGCAAATCCGGCAAAAAAACTGCGCTTGACTTTACCATCGGCAAATTTCTGGCCTCTACCTCAATATGATAGGCAACGCCCTGAATAGCTTTAAAATTTTCAGGGGACACATAAATTCCATCTTCATCTGACTTATTAAGCATAAAGAGAAAATTATTATTTTGAAAAAATTTAATCTTGACCCCTTCAGGCTGAGGAATAATACTGTCGGTTCGTATAGGGGGAAGCGATTGCTTGACAAAAACTTTTACACCATCAATATTTGAAACATATCCCTCAACAAATAATCGAGGTGAAAAATCGTTCCGTAATTCATAGGATATTTCGGTATCGATCTCACAGGCTGAAATACAGATTTCCACAATTAGTACTGTGATAATAATAGTTTTAAAATTCCATTCCATAGGAAACTGTAGGAATTATTGAAAAAAAAGAACGCTTATATATCTTATTATTTTGAATAAAAATATAAGAAGGATTCTTCCGAGCATAAACGTTGTATACATTTACTCTAAAAAAATGCAAATTACCTTTTTTGGTTCTCCATTTTTTTTGCGTCATCAAATCAAGCCGATGATATAACGGCAATGAATAATTGTTTAATTCACCATAAACTGTATATGACTGACTAAAAATACCACTCTCCACAAATGCCTCAGGAAGAGTAACTCGGGCACCAGAATTAATACTAAAAATAATACTACCTGAATACATTTTAGAAATATCGTACTGAATTGTAAGATTTGCTTGATGACGGGTATCGAATACAAAAGGAAAAGCTTTTCCTCCATTCAACTCATCAAATTGTCGATAATTCCATGAAAGTGTATATGCCAATGCTCCAGAAAACCGTTCTGTTTTTTTCTGCATGAAAAGTTCCACTCCATAAGCCTCGCCCTTACCATTTTTGGCAATCATCTCTTCCCAATTATTAAAAAATGTGGATGAGAGTTTACTGTTCTGAGGATTAACAGATTGATAATCAATAAGGTTATACATCTTCTTATAAAATCCTTCCATACCATACTCAAGCTTACACGAAGAAAACATACCCCAAATTCCAGCAGTCACCTGATGAACATACGCAGGAGGTATTTTGGAAGTTGTTCCTACCCAAATTTCTTTTTCAAGCATTTGATAATAACTATACAATCCTTGTAAATATTGGTAAGCTAAACCATATGCCAATTTAATAGACATACTCTCGTTAATAAGACGCCGGTAGGAAATACGTGGTTCTGACCTAAAATAGGATTTTTTCTTAACCTTAACAATCGACATTCTTACCCCTGCATTAATCATACTTTTTTCAGATAAACGGATTTCATCCTCGGCAAAACAGCTTAATTGCAATAACCTAGAATCGCCTTGAAACTGGTAAATGCTATCGTAACTAAGGCCTGTATTATAGTTCTGATTTACAATATGTGTTTTACCCGGTTGATATTCATACCTACTGATTTGTACGCCTGTACGTATATTGTGTCTGTTGCCTAAATTAATAAACAGTTGAGATTTTGTGGTAACATCTTCTATAGTATTCAAGGCAGATTGGTCAACCTTATAATGCTCAATATTATTAAGAAATAGTCTATTATAATAGAAAAATCCTTCATAGCTACTGTAGGATAAAGATGTCTTGAGCAACATGCCTCGACCAAGGTAGTTACTTGAAACTATTGATGCTGACTGATTTATCACATCAAAACCAGATATATTTTTCCAGGCTTCAATATTTGCATTGGCAATAATCATACCATCAAATAGATAGTCATTTCCTCTGTATAGGCTAGCCTCAAGCGTGTTATCACGATTGAATTTATGCGAAATTTTTGCATTCACATCATAAAATGAATAATTGTAAGCACTAGCGTCAAGACTCTTCTCAAAGGAAAGTGGCAATTTTTCTTTTGCTTTAAAATCTCGCATCATGGATGAAGTAATTAAATGAAAATAGCTACTTCGCGCTCCTAGTAATAATGATGTTTTATCCTTTATGATTGGCCCTTCTAAAAGCAGGTTAGATGCGATAATTCCAAGAGAGAATTTACCATGCCAACGATATTTATCACCGTCTTTTAGTTGCACATCAATGATAGAAGATCCCCTATCGCCATATCGAGCTGGAAATCCACCCTTGTAAAAATCGATTGTTTTTACCACATCAGTATTAACTCCCGTAATAAAACCAACTGCATGGTAAGGGCTATAAATTACAGCTTCGTCCATTAAAAGCAAATTCTGATCACGCCCACCCCCTCTAACATATAATTCACTTTTTCCCTCTTTTCCAGTGTTAATCCCCGGTAAAAAAGTCATAGCTTTAAATAAATCAGTCTGCCCAACAAATGATGGTAAATTATCTATTCTCTTAACAGAAATAACCGTTTTACCTGACAAAGCCTGCAAATAAATAGGCTGTTCGTTAGCGACTATTGTAATTTCATCAATTTTCATAGGATTTATAGGCACGGAAAGGAAAGTATCGGAAGAACAAGAAAATTCATAATTATTTCTAAAATAATTAAGATATGTAACAGTAATAGCTACCTTGCCTCGGGGCACCTGCATAAAAAAATGACCATTTTCATCGGAAGTGGTATAAATCATATGAATGGAATCAATGCAAAGAGCGCCAGCAATCGGTTCCTGCGTTACCTCATCATAGATGTAACCTTTTACTTTACACCGCTGTGCAGCAACCTCAAAATATAATAAATTAATACAAATAAAAAACAAATATCTATATAAAGACATTGATTATTTATTTGATAAATCATTCGCATTACTAAATAACTTATATCCAAATGTAAAAAACATGGTCCGATTGTAATAGGTTATGTCATCACTGCTAATATTACCTTGTAGCCTCCAATAGTTAGCAATTTTTATCAGGCTACTATTATAATTAAATTCAAGAAAATACTGCTTATATTCAGCTATGAGCCCTATGACATATCCCAGATCATAACGACTATCATAATTTATAGCACTATCATCGAAATAACCATATTTATTTTTCTTCAAGTTTAAACGGAAAGAATTACTTATACCTGCTTGTATTTTTAGATAGGGAAAAAACTTAAACTGAAGCAATATTGGCAGTTCTGCATAATACACATCTTCACGATATTTTGAACTGAACTGACCTTGTGCAAACAGAAAAGTGCGCATCGCTCCCTTTTGGGAGACACGCAAATCGGCTTTAACATACAAATTTTGGCTAATGATACCCTGCTGGCAAAAAACACCCCCAGTAAAACCTATAGCAGGCGAGTACGTATTATCAATTATATTATCGGTTGTCTTTTCATATATATCGGTAATACCAGCACCAAAAAGATATCCAAATTCAAATTGTGCATAGGTAATACTAGAAATCATGGTAATGATAAGCGAAAAGAACAATCTTGTTTTCATCCGAATAAAATTATTTAATATGTTGAATATTAATTATTTAATCCATTTTTCTATTTCGTTATAGGGATAATATTCCCCATTTTATTCATTGTGTGTTTGTGCTTGAGCACAATCATGAAGGTTTCATCCGAATAAAATTATTTAATATGTTGAATATTAATTATTTAAACCGTTCTTCCATTTCGTTGTATGGATAATATTCCCCATTTTATTCATTGTGTGTTTGTGCTTGAGCACAATCATGAAGGTTTCATCCGAAAATAATTTTAAAAATTTTTCTTAAAAGGCCGGATGGAACTC